>Ga0208553_1000305_pt1 | contig 18233 bp, 17 predicted proteins | sample 6_EtaG_FD_184079 | JGI IMG/M metagenome (GOLD analysis project Ga0208553, IMG submission 184079) | Marine viral communities from the Subarctic Pacific Ocean - 6_ETSP_OMZ_AT15160 metaG (SPAdes) (version 2) | ecosystem: Environmental > Aquatic > Marine > Oceanic | place: Pacific Ocean | collected...
TTTCGCCATGTTCATCTCTCCGATCCTGATTAGGGGTTGCTAGTCTGTTTTTGTCCAGCTGCACCATGAGCATCCACGTTCGATGCGCCATGTGCCATCGGCGCGTTTCCATTCACGCCAGAACACATTAGGCCGTGGGCAAGGCTTGGTTCCATCGTTGCCCCATCGGGTAGTAGGTATGTTGTGGTTCATCGCCATCTCTCCGATCTTGATTGGGTTGATTATCGATTCCGGAGCACCGATTCGATCAGTGTGGCGTTGCTAGGCGTGGGCCACGCCCAGCAGCTCACCGATGATCTGGGTGATCACAACCTTCTCAGCCAGCCCAACTCCAGCCCGCCAGCCACCGTTGGTCTCATCCGCCCACTCGCCCAGCGCGTGACAGACCAGGAGCGCCTCATCGGTGTTGAGCCGTCCGGCGGCGGCGGCTCTGGTCTGTTGGTTCTGGAACGCCGCATGTTCGGACGCGCTCAGAGCCATGTCCGCATCGAGGCTTTCAAGCGTGGCGGCAATGGGCTTTCCCTGAAGGTCAACTCCGCTCTCGACCAGCGCATCGATCCGCTCTTGTTGCCGCCCGATGGCATCCGCGATTCGGTTGGTCCCAGTGTAGAATTTCTGCATCGTCTCATCTCCAATTGCTCAGGGTTTAGCCGTTCGAGCGCTCCGATCTGGCCGAAGCGCTCTAGGCGGCTAAGCGACGGGGATCGCGGCGACCATGGGGAGGACGTGCTCGGCGTAGCCGTCGGGGTCTTGGGCGATCACGGCGGCGCTGAAACCGATTTGCGCCATGACGGCTGCGATGGCGGCATCGGCGTCCTCCGCGTCGACCACGCCGATTACCTCGTCGCCGGGGGCATAGCCCATGCCGTCCTGAATATCGATCACGTTGTATTTCATGTTCATCTCTCCGATCTACTCTGGGTTTAGCCGTTCGGGCGGTTGACCGGAAGAGCCAACCGCCCTAGGCGGCTACCGGAGATGCGTTTTGCCGCGTTGTCCCCACGGGCCGATGTAAATTTCTTCCAAGACAAATTGGCACCGGTCGCCCGCTTCTTCGGCGAGGCCGTGTACAAGTACCTCTCCCATTGGATTTACGCTGAGACGCTTAACGTCATCACCCGTGACGGCTGCGATGGCAACAGAGTCATCCCGGCGCAACGGGGCTAACAGGTGACTCACCGCATCCTGGATTGATTCCCCCGTGCACCAGGTTCCCATATTGGTAACCAACAAGACGTATTTCCGCTTCTGCATGGTGAGCATAGTCATTCCTTTTCTACTCAGGGTTGATAGCCGTTCGAGGTCCCCCCCATCCTGATTAGGGTTTAGCCGTAGTGTCTGATCGGCTCAGGTCACCGTACTGAGTATAGCACCCTCGGCTCGGTATGTCAAATCAGGCTTGGCGGGGTAGTTGACGCGGCGGCGGGTTTTGGGGTAGTGTTGGGCGTATGCGATATTGAGATTGCGGCGCGTGCGCCACATACGAGCGGATCGTCACCACCGGATGGTGGAGGGGCGTTGTGGGCATTGGCGTCGCCCAGTTAAACACCGAGGGGTTTTGCGATGGTATAGTCCTGCCAGTCAGGACCGCGCGAGTTGGAGCGCGCGCCGCCAATCAGGCGGGAAATTCACGGTCGGGCGGGCAACTACTGGGCGGCGTTCTTCCCCACACACGACTACCCTCGCCAAAACACTCACGAGATTCGCCCGACCACGTGTATGATTCGCGCTTGAAACGCTCAACATACACGAGCTTGTCCGGTAATTCGCAACTAACTCACGCCTAACTCACGCCAAACACAACCATGATTATGGCTCGTCGCCGATCAGGCGTAAAGAGTCATAATCATGCGCATACACACAACTAACATGCCAACTAACATGCTACCATTGGCCCAAGTGGCTGAAGGGGCTGGAAGGGCTTCAAGGAACCCCTACGCGACATAGGCACGCACTGGTAAGGAAAACTTTGTGGCTACACTCACCCATCTGCAACAAAATTTTGTCGAGATTCGAACCGATCCGGCTAACAACGACATGGCAGACTATGTCTGCTACCGCAAGGCCGGTTACTCCGCGCCCACCAACGCCGTCGCAACAGCAGGTGCAGCACGCCTGTTAGCAACAGTTAGCGTCGCTACCGCCATCACGAAGATCATGGCTCGCAGACAGGCACGGCGCGAAGAGAGGATAGCCGTAACCGCGCAATGGGCGCAACAACGGCTACTCGATCTGTACGAGCGCAACCTGGCACAAAACGACCTGGCAGAGGCGCGTCGGACCGTGGGCGATTTGGTTAAATTATGCGGGTTGTTACCAGCGTCGAGCGCGACGCCTAGCATAGGCCGTCAGCTCAACGTGTATGCCGATCTGGGTGGTCGTTCGATGGCTGAGCTCGAGGCGTTCGACGCTGAGCTCGTCGTCGAAGATGCTCGAGCTTTGCCTGAGGCTGACGTGTCGATATCGGACGCCGCGCCGTAAAGCATATGTTGATATTGAACGCCGCGCCGTAAAGCATATGCCGATATGTTGATATGTCGATATGTTGATATGCCGAGGAGCACTTCCGCCATAGCGTGGGCACAAAGAAAACCCCGGTTCATGGTGAACCGGGGTTCAAGGGGGTTGGTGGGCGTCCGGCGGGTTAGGTAAGATTCCACCGTTGGGCGTCCGCCCAATCGAGATCATCGTCGTTGCGGTCCGCGCACAGCGCGATCGCTTCGGAGCTTGAGCCGCTGATCGCTGACGCGGCACGGCGGGAGTACGGCCCCGCGATGCCCTGGACGCGCCCGTCGTCATCCCACGCGATCACGTACGATTCCCCCGTCGTTTGATGTTGTGCAAGTTGGATGGTCATGATCTTATCTCCAACATTTGGTTTGATTTTCGCAGGTGTTTCGCGGCGGCGTTGTCATCATGCTGATCGCCGTGGGTATGGACGGTGATGCCAGCGTAGAGGTTCTTGCCTTGGGCGCGTTTGATTTTGCCGCTAGTGAGTCGCACCGAAAACCAGTGGCGGCGATTGGCATCGTACCAGTCACGTTCGATGGTCCCAGCAAAACTCTTGTCTCCAACGTAGGTTGCACCGCGTCCGCGTCCGAACCGCGAGAACGATCCGCCTGTAAATTGTGCCAGTGTAAATTCAATGTAATCTCCGACAACGAGGTTCATGTTCATCTCCAATTGCTCAGGGTTGTTAGCCGTTCGGGCGGTCTAGATGACCAGCTTTTTCAGCGCGCGGACGGTGGCCTTTTTCCCGTCGACGCTGAAGTGTCCCTTGTAATAGACGTTTTGCGTAGAGCAATGCACCGCAGAGTGGTACTCATACCGGACGCCCTCGTGTCGGAAGGCGACGCTCCAAGTTTCTTGCTTCGACCACCGCGCGCGTTGTTGGCGATTGCCGTTGTGCGATCGCCACATGTACGCGGACCGAAAGCGCTCATGTTGTGCCAGCGCTTTGGTGACTTTTGCTCGTTGGGATTCGCTTAGTTTCCTCATGTTCCTGACTCCGATCTCTACTCTGGGTGTTAGCCGCTCGGGCGGTCTAATGCTTGCTGTATGCCACGTTTTGCACCGTCGGGTCCCAGCAATCACGGCAAGGACCGCATTCTCCGCCTTGCGTAGGCGCTGGACACGTTGCAGACCCATCAGTCACGACGGTGGAAGTGGGTAACTTGTTCTTCACCGGCGGAGGACCGTCTACCATGACGGCGGATTCGCGGATGACTAGGTTGGCAGGGATGACGCCGCCCTGAGCTCGATACTGCCTGACTATGCCGTATTCGTGTGTGGGTATCCAATGTTTGATATGAGGCGTTGCATTGCAGACCGCAACGATGCGCTCGAGATGCGCGATTGATTGGAGATCGCCCGCATCGTGCCATCGAAAATACGGCTCTGGTAGTCGTTCGATCAACGTGACCATGGCAGGAATCCAATCAGGGTGATTGAGAGATTCAAGCCGCCGCGTCAAGGCGGTTCCGACGTTCTTGAATCTCGAGTAGTTGCCCTTGTAGGCGTAGCAACCCTCGCAAACGCTGCCTGCCACGTTGCGAAGTTTTGCCCCTACGTTGCACATTTGTGGTGGTAGGCTAGTAGATTTTCCAGGCATTTTGGCAGGATTGGATAGTCCGCCCACGATGGCTTGCGCCTCTTTGATTAGCATCGTTGTCATGTTCATTCCTTTTCGTTTTGCTTTGGATTTAGCCAACCGTGAGCGTAGGCGCTTCGTCGTCAATAATGAGGTTCCGCACCCAAACTTCGCGTTCGCCTGCCAGCGGCGTAATGAGGTATTGCATGGTGCCGTATGCTTGCTTAGCATCGATTACCTTGACTCGGATTCTCAGCCCGTTATCGGTTGTGTAGGTAGCCTCACGGTCGATGATGGCTGCAAGTTGTTTGATGGTCATGTTCATGTTCTGCCTCCCGTGTTAGATTCGCACGTGTCGACTGATGGCGCCACAATGTGGGCATTGGATAGTGGTACCGGCGGCTAGTAGATAGTGGTAGCTTGCCCCCATCTTGCAGCGCTTGCAGCGCCGGAAGTCATTAATTTCGCCGGTCGAGTGTATGCCTACCACGACGTCGTCTTTGTTCATGTTCTACTCCCGTTCTACTATGGCTTAGCCGTTCGAGTGCACCGACCGACCGACGCCGATGCACTCTAGGCGGCTCAATCGTTTGGCTTTGGATTTAATGGATACTGGGCGCTCGTTTGCCTGCGTTGAGGCGCCCGAAGCACTGGCAATCCATGGATTCAGGATGATTGCAATCTTGGTATACGCCGTTGATAATCCATGCCTGATTATCGTAATCGTATTGAATCTCTCGTCGGTTCAGGTAAGATTCCGCGCTGTCTTTGGTCATGTTCTACTCCCGTGTTAGAATCGCACGAATCGGCATGTCAACACACTGATGGCACCACAATGCGGGCATTTGATTTTTTTACCGGAGGCAAGCAGATAGTGATATCTTGACCCCATCTTGCAGTTCTTGCACCGATATCTTGACCCCATCATGCGTACCACGACTTCGCAGGTGTCTTTGTTCATGTTCTACTCCCGTTCTACTCTGGTGCTGCTCGACTATGCCTCTACCATATAGACTCATCAGGCATATGTCAATAGGCAACGGGCGCAATTTGGCGTGAGTTTGTAGGGCTCGTGGTGGGTGAGGCCTCGTGGCGGGTGAGGCCTCGTGGCGGGTGAGGCCTCGTGGCGGGTGAGGCCTCGTGGCGGGTGAGGCCTCGTGGCGGGTGAGGCCTCGTGGCGGGTGAGGTATAAAGGAACGCGCGCGCGCGAGGGACGGCGGAGTCCCGGGCGCTCGCGCGCAGGAGTGAAGCGCGGGCGGAGTCCCGGACGCACGTTTAGGTACTGTGGAGAGTCCCTACGGAAGGATTCCTTGTGTTCGGCATGTCATCTGTGTTGTCGGTTGCGGCGATGACTTCTGTGTGTTGGGGGTTGGTTGGGGTTTGTGGCGGGTTTTGTTTGTTGTGTTGTATACTCGGCGTGAGATGACTGCGCTCAGGGTTCCTCCAGGTGCTACGCTTCAGGAGCGAGCCGCCATCAAGGCGGAGCTTGACTATACGATGGCGTCGATGGATTTTCTCAAGTTCTTGAAGTTTGTGAAGATTCTTGAGCGTCCGCAGCGGCTCATGAAGATTCGTGGTGGCAAGCGTGACATGGAGCTTTGGGATCATACTTTGGAGATTGCCAGGGCGATGATGGTGGAGGACAGGCTTGTCGTCATGAAGGCGCGTCAGATAGGGGCTTCCTGGGTGGCGGCGGCATATACGTGTTGGCTTTTCCGGTTTTATCCGGGCAGTTTAATCGGGATGTTTTCTGAGAATCAGGACAAGGCTATCCGTCTCATGGAGAAGGTCAAGTTTGTTTACAACAACCTTCCTTCTGCGTGGCAACTTCCGTTGGCGGCGTCGTCGAAGCTCCAGATGGAGTTGGCTTTTGGGGAGGGTGTTACATCGACGGTGACTGCATTCTCGTCTAGTGCGGATTCGGGGCGTGGGGACGACTTCTCTCTAATAGTGATGGACGAGGCGGACTTCCATGAAGACCTTGAGGAGGCCTATTTGACGTTGGCTGCGTCGGTTGGTTCCACCGGCGGGCAGATGTTTCTCATCTCGACTGTGAACAAGTCCAAGGCCGAGTCGGTCTTTCTGTCGTCGTTTCTCGGCGCACCCGAAAACGGTTGGGCAACTCTGTTCTTTGGATGGCGAGTCCGTCCGGGACGCGACGACGCGTGGTACGAACGCGAGAAACGTAACGTCCCGAAGACTTCCGTCCTGTCCGTGGAACTCTTTATGTCGCAAGAGTTTCCCGGATCGGTGGAAGAAGCCCTCGAACCGGCGGGGGCAAACGCGTTCTTCGACCTTGATGTGCTAGAGTACATGAAAAGCCACATACGAGAGCCGATCCTGTCTGACGGACCCGTGCACATCTACACGAAACATCAGATCGGGCGCAGATACGCAGCGGCGACGGACACTTCGCACGGGGTTGGGATGGACTACAGTGCCACCTACGTCGTGGATTTGGGGGCGCGGGCCGTCGTGGCGCGCATATTGACGAAAGAGTGGGGAACGTCCGTGTTCGCCAACGAGTCAATCAAACTGCTGGAGATATACGGCTGGCCTCTGTGGGCGATTGAGACTAACGACTGGGGCATCGACGTGCTCAGAGCGGCGGAACGCGCTCACTATCGAAACCTGTACGGCGTCATCAAGTCCGTGGACAAACGGAGGGACTTCGGATGGCGTACGTCGGAGTCCAACCGCAGAGAGATGTGGCTGAACCTGAAGGAAGAAATTGACCGGGGGGCCGTTATCATCCCCGACGAAGAAGGACTGGCGCAGATGAAACAAGTCGTCGTGATTGGCTCCCACGGTCGGATGGAAGCTCGCAGGGGAGCGAATGACGACGTGCCGACTGCTCTGGCAATAGCCTTCATGATGGACAGAGAAGTGTCCTTGATGTCTGTGGACTCAAGGTCTCGGGTGGTCAGGAGTCGCTTTTAATGGCTGCGATAATTTCCACATTTGACGAAAGATCGTCGGAAGAGATCGACGACCGCCGAGTGCACCTGGAAGATATCTGGCGTCCCTCCCACGCTAACTGGGGCGAGATCGATACCTTCTATCATCGGACCTATGCACTGTGGACGGGCGTAAATGGCGCGAACGACGCCAACACACGCGGCGAATATCGGCCTTCAACGCCAACCAACATCATCGACCACGCCTCCGACCAGTTCATGGGCTTCATCCCCACGGTACATCGGCAGCCGGTGAATCCCGAAAGTCAGGCTCACAAAGACGCCGCCGACAGCGTGGAAGAGGCGGTGAGAGCGGTCATGCTTGACGCCGCCATGCGCTCGATGTTCAACCCGTGGAAACAGGTTGGGAAACACTTCAACGCCTACGGGTACGGAGTGATCGAACTCGACCTGGACTTCACCGATAAAACAATGATGAGCAAACGGTCCGGATACTGGAACCCCATCAGGATCATGGCGACTCACCCGTCGCAAGTGCTGATGAACCCCCTGGAGAAGATACCGCGTTCCGCGATCCGATTGCTCACCATGACCGCCGCCGACCTTGCAGCACTGCTCAAACAGAAACAACGGCTGAAGCACTTTAATAAGGATGAGGCAGAAGTCGTCGCGTCCATGACCTCATGGGAGGAAATCGAGATCGAACGCGACTGGACGATGCTTGCGCATACCCTGAAGCGCAAAAACGGCGAGATACTGTACTCGGAACGAAACTCGTGGGGCTTCATCCCCCTTATACAGGCGTTCGCCGGATACGGCATGGAACCGTCCGCCCTGGGGAAGAACAACCCCGAGCACATGGCCGTAGGCATCCTGGGTCCCGTTCTCGAATCCATCCGGCTGGAAGCGCAGAATCAAACGGCGAAACACTCCATGGTGATCGACAACGCCTACGCGCCGTACGTGAGCCGGTTCCCTGACGAGCTTCAACACGCCCTGGAGACCGGAGCGATTGCGGTAGGGGACGTGGCCGACTTCAACAAGATGAAATTGCAGGACGTGCCGAGATGGGTGTTCGAGTCCGGCAGGGAGCTACAGGAAGACATCCGACGCGGGACGTTCAACCCCGGCATCAGCGGCTTCCGAGAGGGCGGCGTAGTCACGGTGGGGCAGCAACAGATACTCGACCACGCCGCTCGGAAGAAGTTCGCCGGCCCGACTATCCAGGAAGAGCATATGGCGTCCATCTGCGCGACGTGGCTCTGCCGGTTGGTAGACAATCTGGCGGCCCTCAAAGGCGGCATCGGCTCTCACGGGAAGACGCTCAGGAGGTCTGATTTGTACGGAGTGCATGATGTCTCCGTAACATTTGAAGCCCTCGACCCGGTGTTGCAGATGCAACGGCAAGAGTTGATGATGCGAGAGTACGAGATCGGCCTTGCGTCCGACGAGGACTACTGGCAGTTCGGCTCTCGCGTGGAGAACATCAAGGAACGCAGACAACGACTCCGGCAGCAACGAATACGCAACCATCCGGCGATTGACTCTCGACTTGTCGCAGCCGAAGCGCAGGCGATGGACGACGTAGACGCCGAAGACGTGGAAATGCTCAGACAAGCCGCTTCTGAGGGCGATCTGCCACTGGTTCAAGGCCCAGGCGGGACGCAGCAAGCCGCAAGGCCGCTGAGACAGCCGCTGGGAGACGACGTGGCAAGGCCCGCCCGAATAGACAGCTTGGCGGGAGGTGTGCCTTAATGGCCAGACGTACAGCTAACGCTAACGCACAGGCGATGAACGCCGTCCTGGACGAGTTCAGAGCGATCAAAAAACGCGGGAAGAAGACCAAGAAACCGTTGTTTATGGGGCCGCGTAACGCGAACCCCATCGTGAAATGGTATGCCGACCACAATTTGAATCCCGACCTTTTTAGAGAATAACGATGCCACCTAACGTTAAGAGACTTTTAGAGCTGATAAATCGACACTTCGCTTCGCTGGTTGGCACGCCGACGGCTGCGGTAGAGGTAGAAGGCGAGCTAAATACCCTGGGCGAAATCTTCTTTTACGCGGCGGTGAAAGAAGCTGCCAAAAAAGGCGACACCCTCACGCGGGAGTCGTATCTTGCTGACTTGCTTCCATCGGAGCGGGATTTGTATACGTACGGAAAAGCAAAAACCCCGTCCGATGATTATGGGAAAAGACCGCCTGACTATACTGAACTTGATGTCACCACTCTTATTGCTCAGATTGCGCAAGAAGTGGATCGCGAGTTTCAGTATGGCCTGAGCGATGCCCAGCAGAATCAAGTAATGGAGGGCATTGCCGCTACGCTGTTCACCGAATGGAGTGTATCCGAACCAGATGGTGTTGTTGCCCCAACGGGGGTTGACCCCACTGCTGCACTGGCCGATTACATCGAAGACCTGAACATTCGGTCGGTTGTAGGCGACCTGATTCAGGTTCGCAGTAATGAGTTCACAGTCGATCCCGCAAACCTTCTCCGGGAGCACAAGTGGGAAACACTGCTGGACGCTGCCGTGGCGAACGGACTCATGTCCTGGTGGCAAAAGGGTTATATCAAAACCACAGACCTGAACGCGCCTATGTCTTACTTCGAAGGCATGGACATTCGCGGAGACCAAAGAGACCTAAATGCGCTTGCGATGCTTGATAGTTTGGAAGCAATTTTCCCTGAGTGGGTGAACGATGCTGCTCAGGAGGGCACACCTCTTGCCGCGTTCTTTGACACTCAAATTGAAGCCCAACAGAGCCTAGATGAGCTTGACCCGTCTCGCCGTGTGTTTAAGTACGGGTTCGACCCGCAAGTGGAACGGCAAGTCCGATTTAATCAAGACATCAGCACCGCGTTTGGTGATACGTCAAAGACTCCCAAGGCGGCCATTGATCAATACCTTGGGCTACTTGGGGCCAACATGCGCCCCGGCGACATCCCCGAAGAGAACTTAAAGACGGCCACGCGACAAGCCAACAACGCGATAGTGGATCGGTTCACTCCCATTATTATTACTATGCAGGCGGAGGGAAAGTCAGGCAAAGACATCGGGCAAGTCGTTGGTCCTGCGATTTTGGAGCTTTTCCAGACAGGGCAATACCAGCGAGACATACTCGACAGGGTTGACGCACTGGATGAAAAGGACTATTCAAATAGGACGTTTAAAGATTCCCAGACGGAATTCAACAATTGGTATCGCCTTGCTCGACAGGGGAACGATCCCGAAGCGTTAGACCCCACAGTCCTGGCAAAATTCCATAACGATACATACCGGGCCGGTGGCATAGACCAACTCTTGCAAGGCGTATTCGCAAGCGTAAAAGGCATGGACGCGGACTTTTACTCCTCAGAGAGGGCATTTGAAACCACTGAGGGGGACGAGAGGCAAATTGAAAAAAACAAATACTATCCCCTTCAGGGAGCTAATCCCGAAGAGACGCTTCTGGGGGTGATTGACGGGGCGCAAGCGGCATCGGAGGAAGGCCCGACGCTTTCGATCACTGAGGCGAACACCCAATTGGATAACTTCTTGGGGAAGAAGGGATATACGAAAGTTGAGCGGGCGCAACTCCTCGAAGAGCTCGAGTCCGAGATTGCTTTGGCACTCAACGCGGGCGAGTTCTGGCCAGAACTGCTTAATCACATAGAGAATACCGCCCGGGGCAAGCTCGACGATCTCGCTGAACTTGATGTCGCACGACAGGGGTTCGTGGATACCAGTGGAGCCGTCACTGCGAAAGAACAAACCGCCGCGGCTGCTCAATTTGACGCAATGTTCCCGACGTCCGCTTCTCTCGGACGTAGCGACGGTGACCCACAGCCGGTTCTCTCCGGCCCTCTGTCACGGCGATTTGAGGACCGGCCTGGTCCGGGCCTCCCACCCGAACTGCTGCCCGTCCCAATCTGGGAACAACAGCCTGGGCTTACATATGACGAGCTCATTCAGCAACGCGCCGAACGTCTTGACCCGAGGCAAGTGCCCTCGATTGAGAGTGCGCATTTTCTTGAAGGTTTTAGTTTGCCTGGGGCTCTTTCCTCGGAGGATCGCTTCAAGGCTCTGGTGGAAAAAGGCGGTATTGAAGAAGCTGAAGAAGCACGCATAAAAGCGGAAACGCCTGAACCCAGTGAATTTGATGTTGCTTATCAACAAGCGAAGGCTTCGCAAGCACCTATAGGGGCTGAGGCACTAGGCGCAGGGATACGCCGCGTAGCTGGCGATGACCGCGGACTTGAACAGTACTTGTTTACCCATACAGGGGAGGTGCGTGAACGGACGGCAGCAGAGCAGGAGCGTGTTCGCAGACTGGGTGTAAAGCTCAACGAAGAGACGGGGTTGCCTCAACGTACTCCCTTCGATCTTGGAGAATTCGCCTTTGGCGAGTTCAAGCGAATTGCACGCGGCTTCGAGTTGTCTGACTTGGCGCTTACGCAGAACTTGGAACAGTCACGGGAACCACCGGAACCACCGGAACCACCGGAACCATCGGAACAAGAAGTTGAGTTTGAGCGTAGACGCAAATTGCGCAGTCGCGGAAGGACGGTGAGGCGCTAATGGCGGGTCCGGAGACTATCGAGCAGAAGATTGCAAGGCTCCCAAAGGGCTTCCAGGGTTTTGCGCATCAAGCACGGCCCCTCCCCGAATACGTATTGCCCCAAGAAACGCTGGACCAGTTTCGATTTACGAGAGAGTCTACCCCGCTCGGCGAACAACTGAAAGAGGTTCCGCCAACGCCTGCGCAAGGTTGGCTTCAGGCCTGGAACAACACACCACGCCAGGGGCAGCTTAGGTACCTTGAGGCGGCCGGACTTAGTCCCACGACTGATAAGACAACAGGCGATGAAGCGTGGTTTATAAACAAAATGATAGAAAGCGAACGATTCTCGCAAACGGTGATATCCCCGCCGTTTGAAGGCGGGTTCTTGACAGGGTCAGCGTTTGGCGGAACGGCAGGGAGCACACCGTCTGGCGGACCTGGGTTTCAGCCCTCCGCTGCGATAGCTGCCCCCACACAAATTGGCGCAGGAATTGGCAAAGCGCTTCTGGGACTTGATAAACCTACCCTCGAGGATTTGAGGACGCCCTTGATGACTGCGGCGCTGGCTATACCGCCAGGGACGCCGGTGACTGCGGCCGCAGGGCCAGTGGCCCGCATCGTTGTTCGTAACTTCCAGAGAGGATTTGGGGCCACCTTCCGCACAGTGAACAGCCATGCGTACCAACCATTGTTTCGACAGGTTCACGCGGATTTACGGGCGGCAGGCGGGGATATTGTCGCATTGGTGCCGCGGCGTTTGTATGATCCTGATCCCGTGATGCAGGCCGTCGTGGTGCCGGAAACTATCATCCCCCGGACGAATATATACAACTTAGCCCCCATCGACCCTGGACTAACGCGCGGGGAAATGCTCTCGAATTTCATGCGCAACACCCTGGGCAGGCCGTTCGGTCTTATCAGCGACGAGGGTATTGCCACGGCTGCTATGCGCTATCGCACGAATAAATTGGAGGGCGTGGTGGCGTCCGACGCCGCGGTATTCTCCAGCAAGCATGGGGCTGCGATACGCAATACGTTCAAGTTCAACAAGAAGGGTCAGATCGAAATGCTTGCGGGAGTGGACGATACACTCCCTGGTGCTCCGACTATTCAGGATGTGGCGGCAAGGCTCCCGCGGTACTGGCAGCACCTGTCTCAGGACGAGAAAAATGTTTTGCTCCGACTAAGAGCGGAGATTAAACCGTATCTTGATGATCAGCTGGATATGGGCATTGATATAGGAGTACGCCCCGACATCATTCCAGACGGCTTCTACCTGCCGCGCGGCAATGCCATGGAGGAGGGGGCAGAAGTGGCGGTCAGTCGCGTCACAGGGCGTTTTACTGGCGGCAAAGCGGGGCATGAGAAGACAGCCGAATTCAAATCGATGGCTCAAGGCATTGCAAAAGGTTGGGAGTACGCCCCAATCACCGATGTGCTGCATGGGCATATCAGCGACATAGGCACACGATTGGTGACCAGGCATGTCAGCAACTACTACCTTGCTATTAAAGATGTTACGGGCATGAAGATCGGATTGACGGAAAGTGCCCGATTGAGTGTTGCCGAGCGTTCGATCATAGCTCAGGTTAATGCTCTCAAAAACAAAGTGCGGGGGCGTTCAAAGACATTAACGGCGCAATTGGCACGGTATTCCATTTTGGGTCGCGCAACTGGCAGAGCGGAACACGTTGCGGCGGCAGCGGGCGAACGGTTTGCGTCTGCGACGGAGCGGGCGGCTAGCGCTGCGGCATACACGGCAGAAGACCTTACGTCAGCGCGACGCATCTTTGATCGGGCGGTGCGTGACGCTCGTGAGGTTGCGGTTGAAATCACCCGAAACCACAACCGCATCGTTAAGATGGGCGGACGCGTTACACCGGCGGAAACAGCTGCTAACAAAGCCGCCGACAAGGCGTTGTTGTCTCTGTGGAAGGCCGAAGCACTGGAAGGCCAATTAGCAAAGCGCGTCATTGAAGGGAAGACGCAAAACAAAACTATCATGAAAGCGATCAACCGGCAAGGCCAGGTGGTGGATAGGGCGCTCGCCTATATGGAGAAAGCGCGGAAGCCTTACGAGGACCTCGCGGCCAAGCTCGACGATCTGGTCGAACGCGACATGGGCTTGCGCGGTATGCGTGATGACATTCGCTTGCTTCAATCGGAAGGGCGTCAAACCGAGCGAGCCATTGTGCGCAAGCGCTTTACCTTCGCTGCCGCCAACCGCGAGATGGATGTTCTGCGCAGAGAGTACGTTCGCCAAACCCGTGCCGTTGAACATGCGGGAAAGCGTAAAACCAATGCGGCGCAAAGGGCGAAGGCAACGGGCGAAGCCATTGAGAGTTTCCAGGACGAGTTGGACAACTTCAAGGTTGAATACAACAAAGCGGTCCGGAAGTCGAAAGAGACACCGCGCGGATTCGCGACCATCGACATGCTGGGGATGAACAACCACGTGTTCCCCGTAGAAATCGCTGACGCTGCCAATAAGGTCTTGACTCCGCAACCGGGCCCGTTAGGGCCTGTATACATGAGGGTCAAGAACATGATGCAGGCACTCAATGCGACTGCCGACTTCTCCGCAACCGCAATCCAGGGGCTGTTGGGATTACACGACAACCCGAGGGCGTTTGGTCAAGCGATGTGGGTCCAGCTTCAAGCCTGGGGCATTGGCGGCGATAAGGTTCTCGGGCAATACATCCAAATGTTCGACGAGAACGCCGCGAGACGCGGGTTGCTGTCGGCTCGTGAATGGGCGCGTCGCGAGCTGCGGATAGGCGGGCAGGACATCGGTGAGTTTCGTCTTGGCGGAGGCACTGTGTCTAAATTGCCCATCATCAGACAAGCCAACCGCGCCTTCGGTTTCTTTGGTGATACTCTTCGTTTGGAATGGGCCGAGTCCATGCTGGTGGACGAACTCGCCATTGGGCGCACGCTTCAGGAAATCGAAGCAAGCGGCGATATGCTCCGCATCATTAACTCCGCCAACAGCATGACGGGGTGGGCCCGTGGCCGCGCGTTCGGTAGTTTTGGTGATGCACTTTTGTTTGCTAACCGATTCTTGCAGTCCCGGTTGGACACTGTTGCCAGGGCGGGCATGGGTGTTCTTCGAGAGCCGCTGCCTGGAGTCCGAATAGGGAGTGGCGGCGCTACACTAGATCAGCGATTGGCGCAACGCTCGCTTCTCAAGACTGTCGGCAGTGCCGTGATCTTGACCGAGATATTCAATCGAATGCAGGGGCGCGAGACCGACTGGAACATCTTCACTACGGACAGCGACGGGAAGCGTATTCCCAACGCGAACTTCATGGCTATCCGAGCGTTTGACCGTGACTGGAAGATACTCGGGACATGGGACTCGCTTGCAAAAGCGATCATTCTGACGGGCATGGGCAGACCGCAAGACGCGTTGCGAAACATGGCGGCTCCGCCCGTGAGTCTTGGATGGGACCTGATCTCGGGAAGCACCCTCATAGGTGAGCGCACACGCGACACGCAGTTGCAAGCGGCGCAGACGATAGTCAAGTCGTTGCTCCCATTCGCGACGGATGAATTGCCTGAAATTGCTAAGAAGGCGAGTGAAGGGCAGGTTGTGGCTGCCTCGGCGACCCTGATCGGCGAGATGGGCGGAGCAAAGTCGGCCCCGCTGGGATACGTGGACGTATCGCGGGATGTGGCGGCGGAACTGTTCCCTGATACGCAGTTTGAAGACCTTAATCGCGCGCAACTTCGCCAGGTTACTGAAGATGATCGCGTACAGGATCAGATCAAGAAGATTGAAGAGCGAGCGGAGCCACTGACGGACCGGCAGCGGCTCAACCAAGCGTTTGACGCTCTTGATGCCACGCGTTCGAAACAAGAGAAAGCGTTCCGCGCTAAGATCGATGACGGCAGTACCGGCACAGCACTGCGCAAGAAGATATCCGAGTTCAAGACCGCGCGTTTCCACGCTGGCACCGCTATTATGGATCAAACTGAGATTGTCAAGATCATGAAGACAGATAAAAAACAGGTCTTGAGCGACACGCTGGCCGAGAGGTTCTGGACTATGGAATTGCTAGAAGACTCACCCGGCCATCTTGACTTTGCAGGCAGAGACGATAAGCGAGACGAGGTGTTGGAAGAAGCGAAGAAGAACGGCGTGCCCAAGAACTACATCACTGGCACCGGGGAGGGCACGTATCGGGGTAAGCGCTTTGATGACCCTGTGGTCCGCGCGGTCATCGAAGACTACGAAGATGACATGGCGACAGTACGTCCTTACTACGACATCCTCGTGGAGCAAGTGGAGCGATATGGGCAGGAAGATAAGTGGAAAGAATATCTTGGGTCTCCGCAGAAATCCGCATTCCTAAGCCGGCCTGAGAACGTCGTGCTGAAAATGATTATCAACCAGGTTGTTCCTATGTTGCGGGAAGACATGCGCCGTGAGAACGCAGAGATAGAACGCGCCTTGTGGAAGTGGGGTCTCGTCGAACGTATGCTGAATCCCACGGTCGCCGCCGAAGTCTACTTCTTGCGCCAGAAGCAAGGCGGGACGATCACCGATACGCGAGCTATCTCCGGATTGGGGATTCCCGAATGAAGATGATCGCAGTGCGTTGCCCCAGATGTAACAAGAAGATGGCGAACCACGTTGAGGGGCGCGTCTGGCATACGTGCATTAGATGCGACCTTGACTTCGTAACGAACGGCCTTGTGGTTGACAGGGCAAAGATGCCCGTGTAATACTCGGCCTTAGTGATGCGGGGAATGCCAGAGCAATGAAGGTCTCATAGCCCTTTTCCTCCGAGTGCAACTCTCGGCCCCGCTACAAAAACCGAATGAGCCGTTGTGCGCGGAAGTCGCCTTGTAATGGGGCGGCTTCTTTAATTTTTGGAGACTCCAGCAATCGGAGAACCCGAAGGAGAAACGCATGGTACAGGAGAGCATCCCCGACGACGGCGATACGCCCGTGGTGGTTGAAGAGGGGGAAGGGGCTGAGCCGGATTTGCAGACGCAACTCAAGAACGCGCTTGCATCTCTGGAAACGCGCGGAGCCGAAGCCGAGAAGCTATCGAACGATCTAGCGGCAATGAAGGGGCAGATCAAACGGCAGGAGAACATCGAAGAGGTCATCGCGGGATTTGGTGATCGATTCGACGGGTTCGAGGCCGAAGTAAGGTCTGGCTTCAAGTCTATTGCTGAAGGATCAGCCGATACTCTGGTTGACGACATGACCGCGGCTAGACGGCCTTACGACAGCCGGGTGCAAAGGTCGGCAGGAGTGCGATTGGCAACCTCGACGATGGACAACATAGACGAAGCGTTGCTAGGGCAAGACGGCAAACCCCTGCTGGATAAAGAGACCGCGCCGGAACTGGCTGGTGTGAGAACTGCGTACAACGCGGCCCTGAAGCACGCCGAGAACGGCGACATGGTACAGGCAAAAGAGCAGAGCGGACTGGCTGAGAACTTAACCGTCCGTGCGGCTCGTGCAGCGGAACGCAAGGCGTTTAGCCAGTCCCTTGAGACTCGGAGTACCGAGCTTAAAGCGGCACAAGATAAATGGGAAGAAGAGAACGGAGTTGGCGACCTGAGCGTGGGTATCGGCAGTGCCTCAGTTGGCGGGAACCTTCTCGGCAAGCTCGGGGACCCGAACGCCACCGTAACCAGAGACGACATAACGAAGGCGGCGGAGCAGTTCAGGAAACAAGGCATCCGCATATAGGAGTTTAAAACATGGCAGTTGGGAATACTATTACCGATTCTCTTGCCGACAGCATACCGACGATGATTGCTGCGGCAAGGATAGTTAGAGAGTTCGCAGGCGTGATGCCCAATCTGGTAGATCGCCAACGACTCGATGAGAATACAGGAACGGTCTGGAACGAGGTCTCGATGGCAAAGCTGTCAGCGCAGGCCGTGACCGAAAGCACCGAACTTGACAACCCACAGCAGATGAGCGACACGTTGCTCTCCATCACCCCAACGGTGATCGGGGTGCATACTGTCATCACCGACCGGGTGGCGATGCGGATTAGCTCGAACGCTTATGCGCAGACAGGGTCTCTGGCGCAGAACGCAATCGAGCGAAAGAAGGACGCCGACGGCCTGACGGCCATTGACGGCGCGACGACTTCGCTGGGTTCTTCCGCCGCGGCTCTGGACACCAGCGATATATCTTCGGCTGCTTACAGGATAACGTCTAACACGACGGAGCCTGCCCCGGCGACCGCGCCGATCAGCGCAGTGTTCCACGGCTTCCAGCTTGCCGATATTGACGTTCAGTTGACCACTTCTGGTATCACGGCCATTGGCTCTCTTGAGACACAGGCAGGTGCGCCGCTAACGGTGGGAATTGCCGCAGAGGCGTTCCAGAACCGCTATCGGGGAACCATTGCCGGCGCGAAGATTTACGAGGACGGCAACCTGACGATAAGCTCTAACGCCGCAAAGGGCGGCGTGTTCAGCCAGATGGCCCTGATCCTTGTGGAGGGTAGAAGCCCGTATGTCGAGACCAAGCGTATGCCTGAAATCGGTGGCGGCGCGACTGCGCTCTTCCACTACGATGAGTACGCATACGGCGAGCGTTCCTCGGGCAATTGGCTGTATGAGGTACACACAGACGCTACCGCACCAGCCGGTTAATTGAATCCACGGCGTGCGGCTTGGGCGGGACGGCACGGCCCTATCCCG
>Ga0208553_1000309_pt1 | contig 18115 bp, 26 predicted proteins | sample 6_EtaG_FD_184079 | JGI IMG/M metagenome (GOLD analysis project Ga0208553, IMG submission 184079) | Marine viral communities from the Subarctic Pacific Ocean - 6_ETSP_OMZ_AT15160 metaG (SPAdes) (version 2) | ecosystem: Environmental > Aquatic > Marine > Oceanic | place: Pacific Ocean | collected...
TTGGACTGCTGTGGGAAGGTCTAAGCGTTTGACAGCACCTGGTTTATATCTGCTTTCTGGATCCTCTAAGCGTTTGGTCTTTGTTTGACCTGGAAGAAGTCCTTCCACAGGAAATGGATACTCACCTGGATCCGCTACATCTTCACTTGGATCGGCAGCATCGAGAGGTTCTATTAAACTCTGGGCTTCTTGTCTCTTTTTTGCTCTGTCTAACGCGTTGGTAATCAAAGTCCCAAATAACTTGTTAAAGAGTTCAGGATCGTCGTGACTTAGCCGCAGAGCTTTTTTTAGATTCACACCCTTCGTCCCGGCTTGTCTGAGAACTCTAGTAAGCCCTTTGAGTCTGGATGCAGTCTGACCGGCGAGCATCTTTATAAATGCCTTTTGGGAAGGCGTAAGTGGTTCTCCATTAGGATTATTTGCTGTGATAATATCCGTTAGCGCGTCAACTCTAAGCTGTACCCATTTCGGCCCGAAAAATCCTTCTGGATCTATCGTTGCATTCTCCCCGAAGCTATCTTCAAATCCTATTGTGAGGGCGCTATTAATAGTTCCCAAAAAATCCAGGTTCTCTTTTTTTGCCTTTCGAGCTTCCGCCTTCTTTTTTCTCACAGCCTCTTCTTGTTTCAGCTGGAGACTACGATACTCCATCGCACGGTCCGCGCCAGCCATACCCCCTTGAAAAAGAGCACCTATATCAACCACTATACTTGTCCTTTTATATTACCTAATATCATACGGTAATCCACTGCAAAAAACTCACCGACTAATCTGGCCTTAACATATAGGCCGTACCCAAACTGCCGAAAATGTTGCCGATTCCTCCCCACATACCAGCACTTCTCTGCGCAGATGCTGCTCGACGACTAGCCATATCTCCAAATCTTAGCTGCTCACTTCCGAGTCTCAGATTTCCTTGCTGGCTGCCCGCAGTACCGTATCCTCCAGCTAACCTTCCCGCGCCCTGCGCTCCATATTGGCTACCAGCAAGAGCCCCAGCATAACCCATCTGGGCACGATTGAGATTTACATTCTCCCTACTTTGACCGAGCTGCTCTGCGAGTGTAAGATCACCCCGACGAGCAGCATCTAGTAACTTAAACTTACCTTCTTCAAACTTACTAATAGCTTCTATTCCAGGGGAAGATGTTTGCCATCCCGGTCCAAGTTGTTGACGAAGCGACTCATGCAACGCGTCCTCTTGTTCACCTAACTGCGCTATTAGGGCAGGATCCTCAGGTAATTCACCCGAAAGTGCTTTCTGGACTCTTGTGAGATACTGCGTCTCAATACCTTCGCGCATCTGTGTGTTTATATCTTGTGACTTCTCAAATCCTATAACTGCACCTTTTCTGAGACTAGGATCTTTCAACTCACCTGTTTCAGGATCAATTGTATTAAAGACGGCCTTCATACCCGATTGTTCCATTTGCATAGGAAACATAAGCTCTGACATACGAATGTTTTCCTTCGTAAGTTCCTCCTGCGTCGTTAACGACGCCGCCTGCTGCTTCCATAAAGCCTTTTCTTCTGCCGTCGGCCCTTCTACTTGATTGTCCTCGTCCTCATCAGTAGATGAACATAGAGCAAGCGGCCCTTCGTACTCATAGCTTTCTTCTTCTATGATGTTTCCATCTTTATCCCATACAGTATAGGTGCTAATTTTCATTGAACTCTCCTTCCAATCTCCTTCTTATACCAAATACTTTTGCTAGTCTCTGCAAAAATATCTACTAACTCCGCCATTTCGATATTATGCGAAAATTTTCTATTTTCTTTATCTACTCGGAAAATATAACTAGAAATTCCCATACTTGTCAATACACCTTCGTACGCTTCTATAAGACGAATAACTGTGAAGAACGGTCGCTGACCCTTATCATGGACGAGCATCGGTCCAGCTATTACCGCCTTATCACTTTCTATCGTCCCAATCAGAGCTTCAATAACATCCTCCCTATTTTTCTTAACTATAGTGGGAAAGGAAAGGCGTTTATGCTTACATTCTTCCTCACGAAGAAAGTCATAGGCTTTTCTATATTCTTCTTCTGTTGCAACTAAGTTGTATATACCAGATACTTTTGCCACTTCCCTTCCTTCTACCAAAGCACCGTATTAACGCCCGAACTGGCGGTTGCTGAATCAGCTTTTAACGTGTACATCTGTTGTCTCCTTCTACCAAAGACCGTATTGGTCGTTGATGTAGTCTTTAAGTACTGTGAGACTAGCTCCTTAAATGGTTTCATAAAACCATACCTCAGCACACCTTGTGTGTTGACCGGCACCCCCCGGTACCGTACACCTAATTTTGTGATATCTATACGCTGTCGATACATCATCAAGATCAGTCCAAGTAAAAGTGGTATCGTCCTCCGGGTCTTCAGCTATTTCTACATCATGTAACAGGGTTCCAGTAGTGAGATCATTCATTGCGGAGTTTGATCCATATAATCTCATTTGAATGGCCTCACCAGCCCCTGATCCATCGTTAAAACCGCTGGAGGAACACGACCAACCAAATTGAGTAACTATATGCGAAACTCCTGATCCCCAATCCTTCCCTATATAAACATCGGCAGAGGAATATAGTTGTATGCACTCTGCTGTGCTTTGCGCTACATAATTCCCGTCGAACGCTTTCGAGCCAAAAGAGTCTCCACCGGCACTCGTCATGTTTGTAAAACCAGTCCCAGCGGTTCTGTCAATTAGTGTGAGTACTCCGGGTGCTTCACCAGAACCAAAGCTTCCACCAATCTTTCTCATATCCATCCTACCAAGAAACATAGTAGGCTCTGAACGAACGGCCCCGGCGAGGCCGCCCGCTTTATCCCCAACTCTACCTAGACCAAAGCGTCTTACCATTACGACGCGCTCCTATTAACGTAACCAAAGATGTGCATGGCATTCGCAACAGTAGCATATGCCTTAATGACAAGTTCATTCTTTAGTACAAGACCAGGCGCAACCAAGTGCAGACCGTCAGTCTCAGCAGTTACGCAATAATTCCACTCAGTACCTGGTCCTGTGCTTCCCCATGATATACTAAGCGTCCTATCCGTGGTCGCTGTGTTATAAGCCCATAAGAAGATTTCATCGACACTCTGTGCAGAGCCGGTAACAGCGGTATGGATAACAGTTCCGGCAGTCGCTGATGTTCCTGTTACCTGGATACCCTTGCCATCAGTAGAACCAGACAGGATGATTTTAGAGAACGTAGCCATAATACCTCCTACGTATTAAACATTTGAGTTGCTATGATAGAGCTTACGTCACTTGCACCAGCAAGGCCAGAAATAGTACTGTTTATAGATGCTATTGTATCGTCGGGATCTATGTACCACTCAGTTTCGCCTGTTATTTGCTTGATGAGGTAACGAATACGCTCAAGTTCACCCGCTAATGTAGTTGCTTGACTTTCGGACGCAGCGGGGTAAGGGTCCGTAGTAGTTTTCATTTCCGCCACTGACGAGGAGTAATCATCCATCTGACTTGTGACATGATTATCTATATGGTTTTGATGATCTGTGTTGTATATACTAGCGGTTAGGGTAGTACCCGTTGCGCGCGTAGTATGTGAATATAAACCCGCCATATCTACCCTCTATCCTTAAAAGAGATTTTTTTGAAACGCGTTGGACTTCTATGCGCCAAGGTACCCCAATTAACGCCATCTACAGGACCACGCCCTTTTTCTTCATCCCCAACCCAGTCGTCCATATCTGTAGCGTATATTTCCTCAAGATCTGCTGACTGCATTTTGGCTATGCAACTATTACAAGCGCATGTAACATGAGCAGAGCCATCATCAAACTCTATTAGGATCTCCCTATAGTTACTTGTCTCAGCTAGTATAAGACGTTGAAAAATAACTATCTTTCCATTGATAGTTTTACTTTCCTCAAACCGATCATCAGGAATAAGTGATTTTATCTTACAACCACACATTTTGCAATACACGGCATCTATTAAAGAATCACACTTTTCGTTGTGTTCTATGTAGTCGCGCTTATTTATGCAACAATTAGGCCCCTCTTTGGCCTTAGCAGCAGTGATACGACTCAACATTTTCTGTTTGTCAGCAGACATTAGGGAACTCCATCATCTGAGCGGGTAAAGTATAAGAGGAACTTAGCTACAGAAAAGTCCTGTGCGTCGCCACTATTACTACCCTTTATGGATAATCTTCGTCCACCCCCTGTTATGCGTTTCTTCTTATTTAGGATAGCACTTCCAGCAAGGACGTCGGTTCCCAACACGAACGTACCAAGAGTAGCTCCCGCAGTTCCCATATTGAATTGTAATGTTTCCTGCAACACGGTATCCCAGTTCATATCTACAGAAAGGTTCCAATTACCCTTAGGTTCTACTACTAACTCCAAGAAACAGCCACTTTTATCTATAGATGCAAGCGAAGGATCCATAAATGCAAGATCGTTATGAGCTGACTGAAACTCACCAGCATACCCAGCGCCTGCATCCGATCTAGCGTCTTGATCCATTTTATATACAAAGCCTGCATCATCTCCAAACATAAGACGAGGTGTTCCACTTTCCTCTCTAAGCCATAAAGAAACAGCAGTATCTCTATCCGAGGAGCGCAGCCGAGGTTGTCCTGCCTCAACATCTATAACCAGACGTTGATTATTCGTAGTGGCACCTAACCCAGTACATGCTATATGTAACTCCCTCTTGTGAGGATAGTTAATCATTCTCCATGTTCCTTTATTACTTAAATTTAGATTATCTCGAATAAACGTGTTTATGTCACTAATATCTCCAAGAGATCTAGCACCTATATTACCAAAAACTTGCACAGAAGATACTAACCAGAGAGTGCCGGCCTCATCTATGAACGCAATATCCTCATCCATGTGAGCCATAGTACCCACAGCGGCTGCGCCTATTGTAGTAGATATCTGAGAAACCTTCCAATTAGCTACAGTAGGATTAGTAGTATCTACGGCATAAATACCTCTGGGGCTCTTAAACACGACGAGCAAACCCTTAAACGAAAACATACCAACAATGCCGCCGCCACCATCACCAGGATATATGGAAATGGTTCCGGAGCCATCACCTGTCCAGTCTTCATGGTCAGTGGTCCTACTATAATAAGCTCTATGAGGATCGTTAGGATTTCCTCCACCCCATATCCTACCTTCATGAGCGGTAGCACAGACAGGTTGATCACCTCCAGACCAATCAGCAGGGGGCGTGGCTAAGTTGCTCGTAGTGGCTCCATCAGCAGATAGTACTTGAACAACGTTAGCTGCTGAGAAAATAAAGAGCTTTTGATTATTAGCCGCAACTTCTTTTCCCCCCTGAACAAATATAGGTGAGGTGGCACCTGACACAGTTAAGCTACTCTTAAGCGTGACAGGAAAAGTCCCATCACCTGAGTCTTTCAGAAGCTTACCATTACTCGTAAATACCACCATTCGTTGAGTAGATCCGTCATGATTCCAATCTATACCTTGAAGAATAGAGGGAGTGGCTGATATAGCATTACTGTTATATTTAGCCGTGCCGCCCTCTTTGCGGAGTGTTCCATCCTCGTACGTAAGGTTATTAGCAATAATAAGCTGCTGTTCGCTTATTTGCGACTGGTTCTTATTTCCAGTAAGCCCTTGCATACCTATAGGAAGTTCCGCTATTTGACCAGTAAAACCCATAACTAACCTATAATAAGACCACTTTCTGTACGTAGTGGTGCAGTGAATCTATCAAGCTCTTTCTGCCTCGTAACAATCTTACCAAACATATTGCCACCCATAAAGCTCATACGCCGTCTATTTTCTTTTGCCATCGCCACAAGACCACGTTGAGCTAGGATCATTGTATCTCCTACGCGAGTATCATCCTTATCTGCATAAATGAACATAAGCGCCCAGTCCGCCAAGATAAAGCGATATTCCCTAGGTACTAAAGGTTCGTTTGAGTCGTCTGCTAAATCACTAGGCTCAGCAGCATACTCATAATCTATCTTAATAAGATCAGTGCTGCTTGATCCTCCGTAGTGAGAAAAGCGTACCTTGGATTGAGATAAAAAAGCAAAGTTCTTAGGCACACCTGCGGCTGTATGGTTAAGAGGATACTTTTCTGATAATGAATTTAGGTCGATTCCAGGAATTTCTTTACGTCCATCCTGAAACGCCTTCATAGGAGATGAGAGATAAAGCACATCTCCTGCAAGATCATAATCGAGATGCATAACTTTGTAGGAGGCAGTAGCATCAGTACTTCCAGTGTACACACTTTCAAGTGTAGCACTCGTCTGTCCCGCGCTATGAGCAGATATAACAAACACATCCGCGTGATCGTCTATCTTAATATGACGACCCGCAACAGAGGGGGTAGGACCAGAGCTGAATGTAATAGAAGTGCTGTTATTAGTAACGCTCACTGTTCCTGTGTCAATAACAGGGTCAAGAGTAAGCACTCCTTGATCATCCTTCCTAATCCACCACCACGTTTCGTGTACGTCGGGATCAAGAGAACCTCCACCCTTCCAGATACCCTGATACGCTCGGTTTAGGTAACGAATAGCTGCGGCGTTAAAGTCGGACGTGCCATCAGTCTTCTCACCTGCTCTATTCAGAATATCGTCGAGTAGATCGGCTGATGTAGTGTAGTTAGCCATATCTTATATTATCCCTTTACCAACCATTCATTAAGAATACATAAAGCATTCCAACTGATACAGAACCCCAGAGCCATTCACCTATAGTGCCACCACCATTGATACCTAGCAGGGATGTGACCCACTGGGGTGATTGACGCGCTCCGTCATTAGGTTGTATAAGCCATCCCACGGCATAGGACAATGCCTTGCCAACACCAACTACCCAATACCAAGTAGGATAGCCTATAAATGCTAGGGCGATACTTACAGGAACAGTAAGAGTAAGTCCAGTGAGGGCCATACCCACGAAATCCCGCACATAATTAGGACCGTCGGTTTCACTTAGGCCTGGAATAACATTTAGGACTGGGGCAAAGAACTCGTTATCTTTACCGGGACTTAGGGCTAAGTCCATGTAGGAACCATGACCCATCACGATACCCCACCACGGCAACACTACGCCGATTAGAACCGCCGGTAAAATAGCAACCCCAGCAAGCCACAAAGCGAGGACGTAGCAAGCAGCCATCATCAGGCGTTTCACCACCTTGGGAAGTTTAAGCCAGCCAGGCCAACCACCCTTCATCCTGCCAACGACGCCACCTAAGATAAATAATCCAACCGCAGTCATTTACTCACCCCTAAGCTCTGCTAATTGCTAAACATCTGAGAAGCAACAACGTTGCCGGTATCAGTTATAACCCTGCTAATTAACTCATCTCTAGTAATCTTTTTTGTTGCTGATGCATCTATATCAACAACGGGGAAAAGATCGCCAGATGCTGTATTTACGCCTGTTATTGATGTTAAGTCTGATATTTTAGAAGAAGCCATTGCTCACTCCATTAGTAAGGCATCGCCATTCTCACGAAGTAGAACATCTCCACTTTCCATGAGCAAATAGTCAGGTAGGTAGCCGGAACGTATGCTTCTTATACGCCTAGCTTTAGCTCTCTTCTTAGCCCATCGCAGAAGGTACGACACTTACCTAGCCACTATAGATACATACGGTGTTGCACCACCAGTTACGGTACTCGCCCTAGGTCTTACATATATAGGAGTTGTTCTGCATGTAAACAGCTTCCCCGTAACAGCACTATTTGTGTTCATCGCACCTGATGTTACACTCTCAAGAACATGGTATGGACCCGTCGCCAGTAAAGCACCCTCAACGAGGACGTTAGTACTACCTCCTGTAGGCCCAAACACCTCTACCGTCAACTCAACATAGTTGGAAAGAACAGCAGGGTTGCCAAAACCAGTAGCTGTGGCGGCGAGAGCAGTAGTGGCCGACCAATCCCATACCTGTCGGTATACTCCTCTACTTACATACTTACCATCAGAAATAACAATCGCAGTAGCCATTTAATTCTCCTATGACGGTCGTTTATACCCTGGAGCTGCTTCTTCTACCTCGCCCCTGCTAACATACCTCCCCATTTTTTCCTTAAGTGTATTAAGATCAGGAAGTCCTTTCTTGGTCCAATGAGAGTCCTCACCAGCCTTCAACTCATAAACTTCGTCAACCAGTGTACGGATTGGCTCATCTTCGATCCTCACCTGTGGAGGTTCCTCCTTAGGTTCCGGTTTATCTTCAGCTCCCTCCTCAGGAAGCACAAGACCTACGTTCTTCCTACCTTCCTCATTCATTTTCCGCGCCTCATTCCAGACCCAACTAGGCACATCAGCGATGGCGATAGGATCACCTCCATCAGTATAAAACCGACCATTCTGACAGTTAACTGGAAAATTACCCTCAGAGATCCAGCGAACATAAGGATTCTTGCCTGTCAGAATCATTCTCTGAGATAACTTATCTTTCCGCATCTTGTGAACTTGGTCTATTGAAAGGCCCATTACTTTGACTCCTTCTGTCTACGCTTTCGCTGTTTCTCTTTCTCAACGTCCTCCGCTACTTCTTCCTTTCTATGATACCCATAGAGAGTACGCCTAATAGTGCCGTCAGGTTGAGGTTTCACCGTGTTTGCGTAAAGCAGAGTGGTGTCCCCCGGCAAACGGTGGCACATACCTAAACTCTTGAACATGCCGAGCAAATAGGCAACAGCCTGTCCACCCTTCTCGGAAAAGTTGCCGTTTGGATACACAAAATCTCCTCCGTAAACGGTAAGTTCCTTCACTCCAGTATGTATAGCATATGCAACCATGTAAGCTATCGTGTTCTGTGTAAAGATGTCATCCTCGATGGTCTCCATGACTTCGTGCAGAGGATAGGGAATGGACATAGGATAGTCGGGATAAGGAGTGCTTGTGATAATAGGTCTATCATGGTTCTTGAGAAAGTTAGCATACGATTTATTCCTCTTTTCCAACCACTTAAGGTCATCCATACAAAAAACTTTGTCATGCACAAATCCTCTTAGTCCTCGATTAACAGTCCAAACTTCGTCGAATGGACTATTCATACCACCGTTACTCATTTGCTCCATAATGAAGCTTTTCGCACTCGCCCCGAGAGCCACGATCGCGACTCGGTCGGGACGGGTCAGGAGAGGGTCTATGAAAAGACCCTCATCCTTATCCGCTCGATTCTTCTTCATGTTATTTTCCTTATTGATAGAAAGTTATTACCAACCAACAGCCTCTACATACATAACTGAGCTTCCAGCTGATGAAAAAGCTGAGGGCTTCCAGGTTGTAGGAAGTTCACCCTGCATAACTGGGGCGGCATTATTAGTACTAGTAGCACCTGTCTCCCAATAGCCATGTATACTATGTTCAGTAGCTACATAGTTCCAACGGATAGAACCAGCTGCGCCAGTAGCACCCGAAGGAGGGTAAAGCCCTTGAGTAATAATAACATAGTCAACGTTCCTGACCATGCCTAGTGAAGTAGGGAGAGGCCATCCTCCTGAGGAGGGATAAAACCTAGCTCCTGTATTAGAAACCAGCTTGCACCGATTTCGTTTCTTCTTGCCCCAGATTGCACGATCTTCGATCGTTACAGTCCAGCAAGTTGCAGTAAGTGCTGCCATTTACTTTCTCCTTTACCCTCTTATTAGCCCTCCCCCTTTCGGGATACCAGGGGTTACTAACGCTAAGAGAGTTGGGTTGACATTACGTAGCGGCCTGCATAGTCGTTACGTTTCCTGGCTCTTCCCAACGAGGCTCTACATAAAGCATAGCTTTCGCATAGACACCAGCAGTAGCAGCTGTAGTTGCGTGAACTTCACACTGCATACCTGGCTTCAGCTCAATGTAATAAGTCGGTCTGTGATAGATCGAAGTATGCCCATGAGCACCACTAGGAAGAGAAATGGTGAACAGATGCGTAGGAGTACCAGGGGTACTGATGTCTCCTTCGAACCGAACACCTACCGGAGCGCCGCCGAAAGCACCAGTTGCCTGAGCACCAACACGAACCAAACCGGCTCCACGAATGATGTGGGGAACAAAACCTGGCCCCCAAACACCCGCTACTGTAGTCACGGCGAGATCAAGACCATTCATTACTGCTGTAGCACCGGCAGCAGTTGCTCCCTGTGCCGGAACTATCTCGACCTCATATTTACTATGTGTATAAGCCACCTATAGTCTCCTATAAATACATCCACCAAGGATGCCTCTTACGAGGAAGTTACGTGAACAATCCGGGCCTGACCGGCGTTGGCCGTATCCCAGATAATACCAAAGTTCAGGATGCCATACCAAGCAACAGCGCGGGAGCGACCGAAGTCACCTTTTGCTTCAGCCCGAAGTTCCGGGGTAAGCACCTCTGCCATAGCGATATTATCCTGACCAAACACAACACCTTCACCAAGCACCGAACCGGTACCCTTCTTTGCAAGAGCGTTAGCATGGTTAGTTTCAACGTGACGGATGTTTTCAACACGTCCAATCTCGTTGTTATACTTAGCCTGGGGGTCGGTATACTTATGCCATTCCTCCCAAGCTGGATCCCTCTTGATACCTCGAAGACCCAACGTACGGAAAATAGCTACGTAGTCGTCGCCTTCAAGTGGAGGGGTTTGGAGGGTATCAAAGAGGTAATCACGAACCTCCTCAATATGATAAACATTCCAGTTGGCCGTCGCACTTGTACTCGCGGTACCATCGGTATCGAAAGTGCCAGCTGCTACGCCGGTAGGAATGTACTTAACCTGAGCCGTTTTGAAGGCGGTGGCAGCTTTAGTGTCGAGAACCTGACCCATCTGGTCACGAAGCCGACGCTGGACACCATTCTCCAAGTCGAAAAAGGTAAGATCCTCAGCAAAGGACGTAAAGGGAACGGCCCGACCAATCTCGTTCACGGTGATCGAGGTGGTAGAGATACTGTACGTATCTTCCGGGATGCGCTCGCCTTCTGTCAAATCTGCAGAGGTCGGTTCAGTCATGGTCGCAATACGCGTCAGCGTGACGGTATCGCCCATCTTTCTGCCGTATCCATCTACGGACGAAACAAAGTCCATGAACACGGCGTTCTCCAGGGCAGCCATATAAAGTTTACGCGACATGGCGTGAGACTTAAAGACGCCCGAAGGAGCATCGAATTGCCACTGAAATTGGGCCATTTATGATGCCTCTCTATTTTTCTGAAGCCTTTTCTTTTTACGCTCTTTTAAGGCATCAGATAATGAATACAACCGCCCTGTCTCCAGTCCCTGCGGCGTACCGTCGGGAGAGGGAAAATTGGACGAACCACCGGAGCCGCCTTCCAAGGAGGATTCACCCTCCTCGTTATTCTGCGCGTTCCTACCTTTATTCATGAGTTTCAAGATGCCACCCTTCACTAGCTTAGCGAGCTCATCTCGCGCCTTCTTGCCTTTAAGATTGGATAGTCCATCAAGATGCTTATTAAGAGTAAAATCTACATAGTCTTTCTCATCTACCAGTTCTGGATGCTCTCCATAAAAATCCTCCCAGAACATTTCTTTAGCACGTTCGGCTTGGTAACGATCCCTCATCTCTGAGGAAACTTCTTTCTTAACACGCTCTGCGTGGAGATCAAGAGCCCTCTTTGGATCTGTGAAAAGAAGAGTCTCAATATCCTCACTCTCGTCCTCAGTTATAACACTCCCTGAGATTGGTTCAGCTAAGGGAGGATTAGCACGAAGAGATGCTAACTCATCTGCAGTACGTTCCTCCTGAGATCTATATGAAGCTGCTGCGTCCGCAGGTAACATATATCGTACTCCGTCAATAAGCACTTCCTCAAGATCATCAGCAACCTGAGCAGGTTCCTCATTTTCCGCCTCATCTAAGGGAAGATCAGTTCCTATATGACTATCGTCAACTGGAGCATCCTCACCAGGGGCGCGATCACCTTCCTCGTAAGTTTTCTCAACAGTTTCTTTAACTTTCTTCTTAGCCATTTCCAAGTTCCTTCTCTGCTTCCATTACGCCTCTACGAATTGTGCTTTCGATATATTCACGAAACGCCCGTAGAGCTGAGATTTCGCCTACATTACCGCGCATCATATCATCGGTCAATCCATCAGCCCGGTATGCAGCTACCATTCTGTTTAGTATATCTTCCTCTTGATCTATTAGGTATTCGTCTACAGAGCCACGAACAATCCGAGCACGTTGGCCCTCATGTACTGTTTCAAGAGTTTCGTCTATGTCGAGGTCTTTATTCATTTTATTTCGCTCCTTTCTGAGGTTTTGTACTGTTATCCGGCATCAATCAAACTCTCTTACATCGCCAGTCATAGTCATACCATTAGGTAGCCAAAGAGAGTCACTCTTCCGTCGACCCTCCGCCTTTTGGATACGATCCATAGACATAGCCATCATCTCAAGAAAAATGTCAACTGTTTTCTCAAGAAAGTCAACCCGCTTGTCAAGGGCTTCTCTAGGTATACGGTCCTTATTCTTGTGGAACCATACAGCCGTATCAATCATTCTTCGTTCAAGAGGGAGACAGGTGTTAGTGGACATTACCTCCAGACGGCTGATAAGCTCCTTTGTTATTTCACTCACCTTTTATTAACCTCCTTAGTCGGTATTTCACCTTCGTAATTGAGTAACCATAAAGCGAATAAGCGATGAACTCCATCTACTATTTTACCATCCTGATCGTGTATGATAGGTTCTTTAAGTCCGTTCTCTTTAATATCCATAGCTAAACGGAAAAGAGATGGACATTCACTAGCAACACGATCCCAGTCAACCTTAGCAGGACCAACTCTGAACAGTTTCAAAAGAGTCGTCAATGATTTATCGTCAATGACCCGCACTAATAGTTCCACGCCTGTAGTCAGATCCTTGGCGTGGCCAGCGATGACCAACGCCGCGGCGCTGTTGAGAAGCACAAGATTGCGTAGGGAACCATTCTCACCATCCAAAAAGGCACGCATCATGGCAACGTTTTCCTCCACCTTACCACTCAGCAGGGCTTCGGACGAGGAGTCAGAGAGTCCGGCCTCCTCCGGTGTCACCTCGAAACGGGAAACGCTTCCCTCCTTCAGTTCGGCGTCGAATGTTGGTCCGGTAGTAGTAACGCCATCCCTGCCGTTACTACCATGCACCACCCAAGGCAAATCCATTTTATTACTTCTTTCCAACTAAGCTAGGTACCATACCCCGCTCTCGCTTGTTCCGCTCTACTTGTTTTATCCGCTCCTTTGCTCTCTTTCTCACTGCTCTTATATTTTTTATCCTGTCTTCATTAACTACTCCTTTAGCAGAGCTAATAGCCTTTCCAGCTTCATTCTTCTCTTTTGGCATATCATTTTCTCCTTATATAGTTTGCGAGGCTTGGCGTCGAAGTTCATCGGCGATCTTCCTCTATGCCAAGCCGCAAACAACAAACTGACCAAACACCACTCTCTAACTCTGCTTCACGGTCAAATGAAGCCTTGTCCCTTATGCGTCCCTTCCCTGATACGTTAGCCGAAATAGGAGGAGGATAGCTCTAGGGTACTATTGATTACTCGTCATGCCCGTCGCGGGATTGACAAGTTGGTTAATTTCAGCGGGGAGACCCGGCTCACCCACACTCTCAGCTCCTGGACCAGCCCCACCTCCATTTGTAGTACCTCCTGTATTACCTGATGTAAGGGCTTGGAAAGTAGCAAGGTTCTGAAGTTCAGTATGCATCTTGACCATCTCCTCCTCGTCACGGGCCATCTGCTCGGGATTAACCGCGAGGGTTTTCATAACATGCGAGAGAAGACGATCTGGACTATACTTTGTAAAGAATGCTTGGAGAAGGATGGGATTAGTTGAGACAGCCTGCATAAGGGCCATAATCTTCTGGAAGTCGCGAGCTTTCGCCAGAACTGCGGAGAGTCCGTGGACTCTAAAGGCACAGTCATAGGAGTAAGCAGCAAATCGTTGCTTAGGCGTCATATTGGATAGGGCAAATGCACTTTCAGTGCCAATCGCACATATGACTTCCTCGGCTGGAACTTTGTCCATAAACTGACATATAGTGAGCCAGCTCTTACGAAGTGTCTTTGATACAAGGTCTTGCTCAATATCTGCTATTATGCCGTCGAGAGTGACAGCTTGACTCTGTGATAGTTCGACAATCTCAGTGGCTCTGACCTGCTTCCCTGGGAGATTGCCCATCTTCAATTCGTTGGAAAGGGCAGCAGCGGAAAACTCTCTTGAGAGCATTTCAAGAACTGCCATAGCATCTCCCGGCACCTGGCCTTGTGCTACAGTCTCAAGAACCTTATCCCCAGCAGGGAATGAGCCCTTAACTACGAGTGTCTCTCCCTGGGGGATGCCATCCGATACTTGACGTGGATCATCCAGGGCGTCAACCTTCAACTGCTTGATGCCCCAAACAGCCGCTATACCGCCGTCGATAATGAGGTTGAACAGCTCATTAGCTACGAAGTTAAGCTCAACCGCATGGTCGAACAGAGCTTTGTGCCATACTGAGAAGGGCACTCTAATAAGAGGTGTCGCAACAAATGGACTCTCCTGATGCCAAAAAGGATTCTTCCTTGGCTTCCTGAGAAGATACTTATTGTTAGCCATCACGCATACTACGTTCTTATGAACAACCTTGCCGTCGGAGTCCAAGATCGTTCCCCAAAACTCATCTATCACAACCCGCTTACGGAAAGAGGGTTTCGAGGTTTCGTTCTGCCCCATGTCCTCGGGGTCGCGTCTTTCATTGTTACGCTTCTTTTGAAAGTCCTCCGTTAAGAGTTCTACAGCCGCGCGATCATATGTGCCTTCCTTAGCACGATCAATTACATAGTGGAGGTCCCGCTCTACCGAATGTATCTCGTATAAGCCGGCTCCTGTAGGATCTACAAGGTAGTCTTCAGGACGTACAAGATCAATACGGAGTTTCCACCTTTTCATTGATTTATCAACGAGGCGCTCAGGCGTCTCATCTCTCTGACCCGATACAGGATCTAAGAATACCTGACCCGGTTCTATCTCAAATCGAGTCTCTTTGACAAGGTTTCCGTGGACTTTGAATATAACAAGGGATTCTAAGGAACCTACCTTGATACCATCCGACAGAAGGGTAGAGAAAGCACTCTCTTTGTTATCCTCTACGATGAGATTGTCGAGGAAGCAGTCGAGGAGTCGTCGAATAGCTGCTCCCGACAACGGACCTTTGTTCATCCTTCCTAGCTCAATCTCATACCAGTCACCGAACTGTGTCAGTGCCCTCTTAACAAAGGAAACCCACTGTTCAACTGCGGCGGGTGTCTTAGGTAGAAACTCCTTACTCTGTCCCTTCTTCTTATGAGTCCAGTCCTGCTGGCCCATGTATGCCCCTCGATTATCTTTATTCCTCCGTAGTCTATCTCGACGTGCATCCTCGGCTTCAGTTTTATATTGCCGAATAGCATTCATCACGGAGAGGTCGTCGTCCCCCTCCTTGACGGGAACATCTTCCCCTGGTTGTTTCTCAATGTTAGTTGGTTCGTCTACCATATCTTGGTCCTGGTATCTCTATATGATTAAACCGCTCGTTAGCTACACACTCCACGCATATACCAATACGTCGTGTGCCACCCGCAGGAAGATCCTTGCCACATAAACGGCAAATCACTACTGCATCTGGAGAAGCATATGGTCCTGTGTCCTCGTTGTCAATATAAGTCATGTTCTACCATACTTCGGTGAAGGAACAGAGGAGGAACCCGATCTGACGGCCTCCGTCTGTACCGGCGTTATAGGTGCTTCTTGAAAGATCCAGTAACCGAGCGCATCAGACATATGTGTGCGACGATAGTAGGGGTCTCTCTTATTGAATGTCTTTTTAATACCCTGTTTACCATCCGTCACAACTTGCTCAAGATCATCTATGAGTTCAATACAGGAGGGGTCTATCTCTATCTGACATATACCCTCCTCATCTTTGAAGTTTCTATTCACACTATTTATCCTATTCACGACGCCAGGATTCTTTTCTGGAACCTTCATACGACAAGGAGTAGGATAGTCCATCATCTCCTTAAGAATTATATTATACGAGGAGACTTTAGTCTGTGCTGTGCGACTATTCCCAGAAGCGTCGCCGTAGAGCCATATCTCTGCCATGTGATAAGGGTGAGTCATACGAAACTGCTCTACCATATCAGGGATGCTACCTTCTTCTAATATAAGTTCCTTATGAACTCGGAACAAGGAACCTTCTCTTTGCCCAATAATACATACCATTGGCTCTACGTTGAAGTCCCATACCCAGGCAATAGGCCGTCGCAACGCGATTTCGGGTTGTTCTCGCACGTTTAGTCGATAGTCGAAACCGGAATAGACCCGAGCACCAGACAAACCTGCTATCAATTCTCCATTTAGACGGATACGCCTCTGAGCTGAGCCCTCAGGATACTTACTCTCCAGGAACGCTATTTCATCTGTATTGATGTGAGGGTTGTCATATATAGATGCGTTATACACGCCAATGTTCTCTAAAAGACCCTTCTTCCACGGCTTAACAATCTTTGTGAAAATCCATGTAACGCCACCAATCTGTCCCTCAGGAGGGAGAAGGGTGCATGTAGTAAATATGGAGAGGGGCCGTGCACCGACACGAATAACGCTTTCTTCATATATTCCCTCTGGATGTTCCTCATCAAAGTGAATCCAATCCTTCTCCGCACCTTGATACTTTACCCTACCGGAGTCTGCACTCTTAAAACCGATAATAGAGCCATTCTTGAGTTTAAGGATCTGATCGGATACTCTCCACTCTGCTATCTCACGGGCAGGAATGAAGGGTTCATGTGTGGAACCAGGAGGAACGAAGCCATTATCGAAGTATTTGGGTTGAATAGTATCACGGGACGTCGGGAAATCGATAGCAGACACCCATCCACTAGTCGCCATATCCCGTACACCTATCTTACTTCCCCTCCCATATGTGAATCCTTTCTCGCCGTCGAAGCCAAAGCGGGCTAAATGTGAACCTAGATAGGCTCCTGCATCACTCTTCCCCGATCTATTCGCTCCTATATAATATCCTTCCTTTACCCGTCGGATTAGCATGTCCTCCACAAAGGTATTCTGGGGAGAAAATAAAGAGAAACTTTGTAAAGGATCGTTTTCCCTTCGACGCTTGAACTCATCCTTTAGAATGAGCGTTTCCTCCATCACTCGGCGTCGCGCATAACTACTGTCAGCCACTCTCTACACCTTTCTTTATAGTAGAAACCTCATGTGTGGAGGACCATACATGGAAAGAGCCAATAGAGCAAGAGGACTGATATACTATATGTACATGAAATAGTAGAAAACGTGAGAATTTCTACATTTTGGCGTGGGTGCTATATATACATTAGAGGTGCTTCCCCACCCACCCACCCCCCCGCGCGCGAGTTAAGAATGGTTCGCAACTGGGTTTAAAGTATAGTTTTAAGGATAGATTTGACGAATACTGGGCGAATACTTGGCGAATACTTAATGATGTTTCGGTTATGATTAGTTTTTACTTGGTAATAAAGCAAAAAAAAGTAATGGCACATTGTGTGCCATTACTTAGTAGATACTGTGTGAATACTTGGGGTTTTACTTGTCCGTTATTTGGCGGAGTATGCCAAATATATGCGGTTCCAAGTATCCCGAAGAACTCATTGGTTGTGTCGGTGGTGGTTCTTGGATATGTGAATGGGGAATGGACGCGGCAAGTTCCGCGGGGTCCGAATACTGGGTAATCCATCCGGGGTTTTTGCCGCGCATGGTACTCATGGCAGCCTTGGCATGATCGAGGGAGATAGTAGTACCGGTGAGATGCCATGCGGATCCGTCCGAAATATATACTGCATATGCCATAGTTTTTTGCCTCCGTTTTGGGTTAAGATATCGCATAGTACGATAGGTTGCCAATGTGGGTCAAGGAAAAAACATAACCGCCGTCGGGTACTGGTGACGCAGCGTCATCATGGGCAGATCACCCAACATGGTGCCCCAAATTATTTCATGGACATGGAAAAAAATTGTTTACAATAACACCAAATTATGTCAGAATAAAAATATGGCAAACGTCATATGTTTGCCGCCCGGTATACGGAATTGATTGCGCCCGAAATGGCTTGCACAATCATAACGTTCGGCGAA
>Ga0208553_1000311_pt1 | contig 18051 bp, 10 predicted proteins | sample 6_EtaG_FD_184079 | JGI IMG/M metagenome (GOLD analysis project Ga0208553, IMG submission 184079) | Marine viral communities from the Subarctic Pacific Ocean - 6_ETSP_OMZ_AT15160 metaG (SPAdes) (version 2) | ecosystem: Environmental > Aquatic > Marine > Oceanic | place: Pacific Ocean | collected...
ATCCATTCCTTAGCCTCTTTGTCCGTAACACCACCGTGTTTTACTAAATATGCGCGCATCTTCTCTTCGCGAGATGGCTTTTTCTTTTCTTCTTTTTCTTTGGAAGATTTTCTTAAAAAATCTCGCCAGCCTTCCATTATAAGATCCACAACTCTCTCCTATAAAAGTGATCCGACTACGACGCCAACTGCGAATGCGCCGGTGCCCTTCAGTGCCAAGAGAACATACATCTCTCGTCGTCCCCTTAACAATAAAAGGTCCTTGCCTAAAGCTAGGCTATCCAATAATAACTGTTTCATTTAAATAATTCCTTTACACTGACATTGCTAGTGTCAACAATAAATAGTTATCTGAAGTTATAAGGGTCGCATTTTCCAGGCATTTCTGGAATTGTTCCTTTTCCATCGAGCCCACATCTTCGTTATCGCCAATGTCGACCTTCCAAACTTCAATGTCAAAATCCAGTAAAGTCTTGATAATCTCAAGCTCTTTCTTCTTTGCATCAGGATCAAGGGCAACATAAACGCCGGCGTCCTCTTTAACGATCTTGCGAAGCAACACAGAGTTTTGATTTAGAGTAGAGCCGAGGATAGGTACCGCATTACGTCCTGCATTAATCGCATCAAAAACCCCTTCGACCAGGATAATGTCCGAACTCCAATCCACAAACAAATCATTAAATATAATGTTACGGCTTGCTGGAGGGTTCTTGTACTTAGGATAATAGGATCTGTCATAAGATCGCGACACAAAGTAGCTCAAATCCCCTTCGTCATCAAACGACGGAATAATGATCCTGCCTTCATAGTCTCCCTTGGTGCAATACCCCATCTTCCACCAGATAATATCTTGCTTGGTAATGCCGCGGCTTCTTAGATAATTCATTGCCGCGAAGCCAGTCGGGGGCATTGTACGATTCGCCAAAGAGATAAACTCTTCAGGCATCTCAAGTATTTGTTTTTCCTCTATTTTCTCGGCAAATAGATCTTCGAGTTTATCAAAGTTAATCTCGGCTGAGATCTCTGACCACTGTGCCTTGTCATGATTGGTTCCGAAGCGACGGATGACACGATAAATATTCTTACCGCGAGTGTCACAAACCCAGCACTTATAATAGCCTTTGTCGAAATTTACCGAGAATTTGCGCTTGTGATGATCACAGTAAGGGCACTTAAAAAGATATTCATTGTTGGTCCGATAATAGGCACCCAGAACATTAACCAGTATCTTTAGTTTTTTGTCTTTCACTGATCCAGCCTGCCTTTGCAATCACATAACTATCCGACCGGTCAGCATAACCAGGACGCGGATTTCCATGTCTAGTGTATTCTACATCAAAACCGGGTACGTTGTCAATAACAAATTGCAAAGAAACTGCTTTTGCTTTCTGCCCGCGGCGAATCTTGATGCCGCATAGCTTGCGGGCGGATGTTGCGGCTAGGTAGTTGGGTTCGCCGCCGAATAAATTATAGCATAACCAAGACACAATGCCATTAATTTTTGATAAAAGAGAGAGCGTCTGAGCAGATGAGAATCCAGATCGAAAGGACTGTAATGATTGCTCAATATATACATGTTCTATATTGTAGTCAGTCAGGAGGGTCTCAAGGACCGTGTTTACCATTTGTATTTTATTGAAAAAGTTTTTCTCTTTGCGCATATCAATATGATTACAAACAAGAATCTCACCTTCATAATTTAATATAGTATAACCAGTTATGCTGGTGGAGATATCCAGCCCTAAAATCATCAAATATCCAGTTCTATCTTAAACGTAAAGTCTCTTTGGGCCGTCTTCTTAATGGGGGTAGCTGGCTTAGCTAAGGCGATTAAGTTCATATCTTTGTCGTAAATACCAATCTTCGAAATATAAGTTGTTCTCTCGAAAGATCCAGTAGGTGTATTATAATCTGATTTCACAATATTTTTAATCCCTACATTTTGGTTTTGTATGTATGCTTGATTATTAGCCGGCGCTATAGCTCCCGTATAATACGTTGTAAACGTTGGATTGCTAGACTGATTCATCTCGCCCTTCGGAGCAGTTGCGAACATAGTTATTGCTTGGGTCTTGTTGGTACCGCTCATCTCTATCAAGAACGAAGATGATAAAGCTGGTCGTGGGGTAGCCGAGGGACCCACGTTGACTAGTGGCTGTGCAAAATTAACCCAGCTGGGGAAGTTGTCTGTGGTGCCATAATTTTCACTGTGATCACCGCTAGTAAGATCCCACGAGCCCGTGAGTACCAGGAAGCCCTCATTATACAAAACAACCCCCGCATCGCTCCCGGATCCCGCAGCCCATGAGGGTTCTGTCTGATAGAGTACTCCGTCTCTATTAATATCCCTTAGGCGACCCACCAAAGAGCCAGAAACATAAAAGCTTAAATTAACCGAGCCGGGCTTAATTTGAGAGCCATAAAATATTGTAGGTACGTTAATCAACCCGACCTGAACATCATCCAGGGACCGGTTGAGAGATGGAGGCGCGTCCACAGCATTGTAGGTGTAGAAAGGGCTGACGTAAGTATAGTGATTTAAAGTGTTTTTGAGCGCGTACAAATGCGACACAGATCCATAAGAATCGATAGTTAAGCCATCGTTTTCGTCGCCCGAGATTTCCGAAGCCTGCTGACGATAATCCGTTGCGCTATAATATTCTTTAGTTATAGATGCGGTAAAAGGATAGCTGCCAGTGAAGACCTCCCCGACAACGCCGGCGTTAAAGGCAGTAGAAGATACCGAACTAAATCCAATACGGGTGCTATCTTTTACCATGAATTGGTAGATCAATCCAGTATTTCTTACAGAAGTAAGAGGCTCAATTGCCTGAGGGTCTGAGGCAATAACCTGAGGTTGCCACGTAACGGAGCTATCATAGCGAGGAGCTGAGCTGGGATCTGGATTTGCTTGGCTACTAGAGGCTATATAACCGAAGTCGCCCTGTGCGCGGTTTACATTAAGTTCAAATAAGTTTACACTGCCGCCCTTAGTGTGACGAATATCTTCTGGGATTGTGCCACCGCCCGGGCCGCGGTCAGTGGCGGGTGCCGTCTCAGTACCAGGAATTGTAGGGGTATTATTATAAAAAGCATCCCCACCGTAAATAAAATATTTAACGGAGGGATAAGACTTTATTGTGTTAATGTATACATCGTTATGTTTAAACTTATAAATCGGCATCTCAAATCCCTACTATTATAAATAGTTTGGTGTATTTTTTAACGAAAGCCGATGTTAATAGTCCAAACGCACCCTGAGTGTGAACTCATTGGACGGATCTTTCTTAAGCGGCTCCGATAGTTTAGCAACCGCCAAAAGTTCATTATCAGCAGAGTAAAGTCCAACGGTTGTTGCAAAACTCACAGGAGAATCAGTTGCGTTATTCTTAACAGTAATCTTACTAGAACTCAAGTAAGTAGGATTGGCAGAATAATTGAAGTCGTTATGACTCGCGCGACAGAAATAAATCGTCGAATTCAATTCCGTAGTATTGTTAAACGACAGATTGTAGAGACGATGCCTGAATTCGGCGCATGAACTAGAGATTGCAGAGCCTGTCAGCACGGCAGAAATATTCTCATGCGTTTCATTCATTGAGGCCGACTGTACCAGAAGACCAATACCTTTGCCGTTGGAATGGGCTTTGCCGGCCGACTGCCCACTGAACACCGAGGAGGATACAACTGCAATTCCAGCTTGATAGAAGAGAAGCCCCGCAGGCCGATTGTCTACTTCCATCGGAGTGCCAGCGCTATCAGCAGCAAACAGAATTCCATACTCGCCGGCGGGGGAGTTAACCTTGTAGCCAGTAGAACCACTAGCATCCGTTAGCTTAATTCGCTCGGTGAATGGAGTGATATAGTTCTGAGCCACTCCCAGTTCAAGAGTAAAGCTACCCTTCTTGATCTCGTCTTTAGATAAAAGACGCGTAAAGTTAATAATATAGGCTTCGTTAATCTTTGTTCCACCAGAGAGATCGCCATCTTCATCAAAACGACGCACGTTGCCACTTTCATCAAAGCCAGCAAGAACTTGTGCCATTTCATTGTAAATGTTTATCTTCTTAGCGTTTTGATCAGAAGCAGCGCCGGAGAGTCCGGACACGCTTGAATAACCACAGGTTAAATCCACAATATGATTTGCAGATGAACTTAAATACGGATAGTCATAAACTGACTGAAACATTCCGTGAGAATAGTTTTTGATATTGTTGTCGGCGTAAGTTCCTGAGACGATGGTTCCCGTGATTGGGATTGCTTCGTGTAGCAGATTTCTAGTAGATACTATATCTTTTGGTTCGATTGTTTTAAATGAAGAAGCCATTACTTAATTCCTTATGTTAACTTAACAAACCGCACTGGAATGTCTATGCTGTACCCTGTACTAACTCCAGAAACACGAATGTTTGTATCAATAAACTTATACGCATTAGTTGCTGGAGCGAGGGCTTTACCTGAAGTAGCCGAATTTGCGATCGTTGCAGAGCCCACAGTTCCCAACTGATCAAAGAGATATTGACTATTCCTAAGCTCAAGGCTGGCGCCAATACGGAAACTCATCTTTGTTCCCCGAGGTCCAAGAATGCTCGAAGCTTCGGTTGCCCCAAGATTATTCACATAACCGCGACCGGAATTACCACCCACAAAATAATAGTTAGCAATTCCATCATCATCCAAAAAGGCAAAGCTAGCAGGGGAAAGTTGAGTGTTAGACGCCGCGTTAGTGTTTGTTACTGCGCCGGCATTATCAGCGGATGGGAAAATCTGACCCAATCGATTATCGATCTGAACGATGTACTGAGTCTCTACCAACTGGTCGTTTAAAGGATCTTCCTTGGGAAGCTCATTGGTGTCGAGACCCTGTTGCACTTCAATGCGCGCAGGATCATCACTCGGGCGATAGCCGTTCAATAGACCGGCACCCAAGAAGTCGCCAAAGCCAGTTTCGACTGTGCTCTTATCCACAGGGATAATAAAAAATCCATCGCTATTCTGTGCAGAGCCCAGTCCCGATTGAGTAAAAAGTTTAACAACCGGCAAATACAGAAGATCGTTTTGATTAACCGTAAGAAGTCGAGACTTCATGCTCGACATATTATTAGTAAACGCCTCCAACACCGGTGTTTGCAGTATTGTCAAATCGTAGTAGGCGGACCCATTTGTATTGTTTTTGTCATAAAGACCATAATCGATTTCATCATCGCCCAATGCAAACTTGGATACTTTAAAGCTGCCGTCACCTTTGGCCAGTCTCATCCGACCTGTGTCTGTTAAAACGGCGTCCAATATGATGTCGCCTGAGTTATCTAAGAATCCCATTTTTTGTTAACCTCTCCTTATAAATAGTAAATAAATAAGTATTATTCCTATGGAATAACAACTCCTGTGTTTTTGAATGTCAAGTTCAAATCAATTTTTCTGCCAGTTTTCTTGCTCGTTATTCTGACTTTGAATTTTTTGTTCCATATAGATGATACATTGTTGACTTCAGAAGTTCCCAAGATGTTGCTCGTGGGGATCTGATTAAGAGCCACATCGCCCGGTGGATTTGCAGCATTATAATACCTTTGCACGTTGCGTGGCTCTATAGCCAGTATCTTACGTCCCATTTTTTTATAGTTTAACACCTGTGGCTCAAAATTTACAACTTTATGTCGCATATACATCTGACCCTTGTTGTCCACCATCTCTATTTCAAAAATATAGGTAGGGTTAGAAATGTTATTATGAAGGTCCACTGACCGGGCGCAATACCAATATTTTTTATTAGGTTGTATAGTATCAACAAAAGCGGGCGACGTAGAAAATTTATTAGGGGCTATCTCTACGTCAATTGGTTGAGCCGTTAAGTTACGATCGTGGAAATCATCATAACTCGTAGGCATCTTGTCAACCCGAAATAACTCATACTTTCTTATCGAACCATCATTACGATACTCTAATTTAGGTCGCGTGAGTTCACCGGTATCTGGTGTCAATACCTGTGCAGCTGTTACCGTTATACCCTTCTGAGCATAATAGTCATCTGCTATAAAAGATGCATCACTATTCTTTAAAATAACTGGGTGCGCCAAGCGGATACCTGCATTAGAACTAAATAATACCATGATTTTATTGTTTACGCCAACATAAGGTATGAATACCACATCGGGGGGAACGGGCGGATAATCTAACATCATCGAGACCTGAGTACAGTAGGGAGTCGATACTACAATCGGGGATGATTTGTTGATGACCGAGGCTTCTGCAACGGGCCAGCGCTTGGTATTTGGGGAGTAGCTGGAATCCCCATCATAGGTACTATTGGCATCAAGACCATTAGGACCCGAGGTGAACAGTAATTCAAATGGTGGGGCGCCCATTCCTGAAAACTCAGAGATGATGGTATATTGAAGAACGACGGCGTCCGATGAATTAAATGTCTCGGCGGCGAGATAGGCGGCGCTCCCGGCAGGAGAGTTGACCTGTACAGCAGCGGTGTCGAGTGCTTTGACGCTTACGAGATATGGCCAATCAGTTAGACCGCTTTCTAGTGCTTCATCAAATGCAGCTTGTACGAGATCGACTAGGTCCGGGGGGCTGAAAACAGCGCCGGCGGTGTGGATCTGGGCGCCCGCTGCAGAGTAGGTTGTTGTGAACCCTTCAGGTAAAGCTCTGTGACCATCGGGGCTGAATAGAGCAATATTTCCCATGCCAATGGGTCCCACAGTAAATTCACTGCCACCGTCCTCTTTGACATCAATATACCAGTAATTTTGTGTCTGTGTCATTAGTCATCTGCCTCATCGTTGAGAGCGCCCATAGTGCCCATCATCGTATCCATGGTGGCCTGGTGCGCCGCGTCTCCTGTATCGATCTGGCTCGCCTGGGGCGACCAGCCGCTACCGTCGACCGAATGTGCAATAGCGCCGCCGACACCGAGACGGGTCACCCAATCGATTACAAAAAGTGGCTTCACATATTCCAATTTAAGTCGTCTGAGGTCAAGCGCGCCTGCGGGTGAGTTCTTGGAGTAGAAAGACGAACCGTTGCGGAAGGCTTCCAAAACTTCTGCCGCTGAGGCGGCGCCCATAGAGCCCATTAACGAGCCGTCCATGGTGCCCAGAGTGCCCTGCGTCGGCGCAGGAGGTAGTTTGAATACATAGAGACCAAAAACATAATTATTACCCCATGCCGGGTAGCTATTAGTTGGACCGAGCCAGTGAGGCGCGCCGGCGTCCAGCGCGGGCTCCAATCCGTACCTGTAGTTGAACATGTCCGGGATCACCCCGGTGAGCGCTCGTGTCGATGGCTCTTGCTTCAAAAGTGCGTCCGTAAACCCCAGGGCGTTCGCGATTCCAAAGCTACCGGCTGAACGGATAAGTGGTACCGGATTACTGGTGGATCCCATTTCTGTTTTAACATATAGGTCTCGATAACAATATCTATTTCCGTATATAATTTTAATAGCATTAATCTCATAATGATATCTTACGCCGTATTTGATCTGTGTGTCAATATACGTAACGTCGGTGGGATTGCTTCCGGGGGTCGCGCCTGCAAAAGGTTTGCCTATTATAATTGTCTGTACTATGGCGCCCGGGGATCCATCAGCGTTCAATACCCTTTTCTTAATTTCATACATTAGTGTTTCGCTTGGAGCTAGCTCAGGTTGTAGTATTAACTGACGTACGCCGCGAGTAGGGAAGCTATTTGGCGCGCCGGTGGCTGCTTGAGGCAAATCATCACCATCTAATATGTCGAGAAACTTCCATATTACTTCATTGTACGATGTCGAGATATTTCTAGAGCGATCTCTAAGCAAAATAAAATTATCTGCTGGAGTGGTATTGCTGCCGGGGGATGGGGCCCCGGGGTTGAGACGATTAATTACTTTTGTTAATCTTGCACTTGGCGATTCGAAGGCTCCCATCTGGTCCTCGAAGCCGAACATGCCGGGGGATGGGGTACCCTCGATGGCATCCTTCAGAGCACGGCAATCGTTTACAAAGTTTTCAAAAGTACCGAGACGTCGAAGTGCTTGAGTTGTGTTGCTGATAGTCTGCCCCTCTTGAGCCACATTAACATTTGCATTAATATATGTTCCCTCGGCAGGTCCCAGCAGATTAGTGGACATATATAATTGCAAAATATCAATAAACTTATCTCCTATGCCTTCAGTCATTAAATTTAGTTTTTCGCGTAGGCGAAGAAGATATGATCCATTCATAACACCCGATAGGGCAGAAACACTATCCTGATCATGGGGTATAGTAATTTTATTATAGAATGGCAGGTACGCCAAGCCAGAAGAATGTTTATCACCAACAACTAATTTAGTTAATGATTGAGCATCGCCCTGGAGCATGACCATATTTTTATAATTCTCATCAAAATTAGCTCCAACATCGTCGAGTGTGTCATCGTTCGCAAGTTTCGAGACCTCCTTGCTATACGCACTATACAATCTCTCCGTCTGAGAAAATGAAAGGGCTCCCATGGTGATATTGGTGGCAAGATCAGCAAAAAATGGGTCAGTGCCAGGGGTCGCTGCCTGCAGGATGCCGCCTAATGTAACTTGCTCAAAATATTCTTGAGTATATGGCGCGATATCGACGTCCGCGGCGTCCTTGTTGCCTTTAGAGGTGTGTACAAGTGACTGAAAGCAGTAATAATTGGGAAGCATAGACTCACTAGCTTTCTTGGATATTTTTTCGTACGGGGGCGTTGTTTCTGCGTAAAAGTTATATACTCCTTCAATCTGCAGGTTCGTGCCGCCTTTCAGGCGTTCTCCTGGGTTATTAGAAATACCGTAATATGATGTAGCATAGTCGGCATATATAAGGGTATTATTAACAACTGCCGGGAAGTCAGTAGTTGTGTTGGAAGCCACGCCTGGATATGGAGTTCCCCAGTCCCATAATCCAGGCGCGCCTTGAATGAAAGCTGGCCAATTGGGGTTGCCACTATTGTTCTGCTCGGGGCTCCAGTCGTAAGCGCCCCAGTCCTTGCGATCGATAATGGAATCATGAGTATTGTTCCAGTTGTTCGAATTCCAAACCGATACATTCGGATTGATCATAATGCGAGAGCTAAACGGTCCTAGATCGCGTGTTGAGGGTAAGATTTTAACCGAAAGGGCGGAGTGCGCCTGAGCATTAAAGTTAATTACTCCGCCCTCTGCCGGTGGTGGGGATCCATATAAATCAGCGGTTAACATATCCTCGCCCAAAGGATTCACACCGTTGGGGTACCAATAGGTGCCTAGAACTCCTCTTAATTGATCCGTTGTACCCCAGGTCGACCTCAAAAAATAGTTTCCGTGGCTACCGAGTCTGTCCTGCCGATCGGCTAGTCCAATCATCTCGCTATTGACTACCCGATAAAAAGGCTTAAAATTTACATTTGTAGCCATTAGTAGTCCCCTCCCGTACTAGCACCCTTAGGGTTCGTTTCTAGGGGTGCGTTTATTGCAGTCTCTATAGGGACATGCATATATGATGGATTAGTCATGGTGAGCTTATTTGCAAGGATAGCGCCGGTCAGTCCGGTGTGATTTTGTAAAAGAGAATCAAAGAAACTTTGGTAATTTGCTCCCTGCACACTTAAATTTGATTTTGCCCTTGCCGAGGCGCCTAACAAAAATAGTTCGTCATACAACGGAAGCTTATAGTTGTTGGGCATATTCAACGATGGCGTCATTACTGATATTCGGCACAATAATGGAATGTTTTGGGATCTCGCAGCTGAATATACTTGTCTTGTCAGAGTCTTCCAGACCGGAGAATTTAAATTTATAACTGCTCCAGTTTGCGTATAGCCATTGAAATATTGAATTTCTGCCACCGAATTAAAATTAACCGATTGTCCAAAAGTGCTATTTGAATCTAGTGAATCAGGATTTTGTGCTGCTGACTCGGCTGCTAGTGACCCACGAGCGTTATCAGGGGGTGTATAATCACTCGGTGGAATGAAGTTTATAGCTCTCATATTAACAAGGTGTCCCACTATCCCAGACTCCAGAACGTTCTCAGTGATGTCTTTACCAATATTCATCTTAACTTCGTTGGATCCACTTAGAGTAGTCTCCAGCGCTGTATTCTCTTTGAAAAAGGGCGACGTCGATGAGAGAAACTGGCTGCTCTGCAGTGTATTTATATTGATATCTTTGCCGCGGCTCTTCAAAACAGCGCCCAAAGGCAACGTGGTTTGCTCGACCGAAATGCCGGCGCTCAATAAAATATTATTTAGTTCACTGTAGTAAATTGCATCTGAGCTATTGGGGGACGTTGGAGGTCTTGTTGAGCTATTGGGGTCCAAAGAGGCGTTAAGAATACCGTTTCCTTGTGAAGACGCGAGGTCGACCGTACTCGTATCGACTACGCTCCCTTCAGTACTGATGCTCACCGGCGTCAAAAAGCCAAACTGATTTACACCAGGATCGTTTGGCCGCGGCAAAATAAACTTACTTAGCTCTATCTGAACGCGATTAATAAAGTTGTCATAACTAACATTAACCAATGCCCCGTTTCGCTCGGTAAGACTGGCATCTAGATAATCAGTCCCGGTGCTGGGTGGTCCTGGGGATGTATAGTTAGATTTAAAGACGTGATTTAAGAGAATTTTGCGCGTTGCGCTGTTCTGCGAATCTATCTTAGACCTCACATTAGATCCCCCATCTGAGGTAGGTTGTGTGGGGGGTGTACTGATCATTCTTAAGTTTGTTACAAAGTCGCCTACAATCTCTTTTACTCGAAGCATCGATCCGAGATCCCTATTGCGAGGATTTGCCATGGATACTAAATTTTTTCTCCACACATCAGCATCTGGTGTCATCGCAGCGGTGCCAAAAATAAACTCGACTGCTGCCATATATGAGCCAATTAATTCTTTCCATGCGGGGATTTCATCCGAAACAGATGTAGGTGGGGGCGCTGAGAGTTGTTCGAGTCCGGCGCCTGGTGCGCCGAGACCTGTCATACTGTTATAAAACAATTCGTATTCTTTAAGATTATACTCTAGCTTTTTAAGTATATTTTTGATGGCTGGCGCGGTGTGATCCACTGTTTCAATAACGACTCTATATTCATAAGTTCCAAAATTATAATTTGCCATGGTGGCATCAGTAACAACAAGCGCTAGAACATTACCATTTAATTTGCTGAATCCAAATGTTCTCACGCCGCGGGCCAACGACGCGACGAGCTTTTCTTCTTCGTTGGGTTTTTTTTGCCCACTTCCACAGATGTCAACTTTTCCAGGCGTTAATTCATTTGGTTCTATATTAGCATTAATGCGAGTGCGATAAATTTTAATATTTTCAATATTATAAGAGTTATAAAGAGCCGTGGGGTTTTGTATTAGATATCCTAAAGTAGAATTTTCTCGGGCTAGCCGTCCGTAATCAATTGAAAAAAAGATTTTTAATGAATTATCCTGCATGCGAGAATAAGTTGAATCTGAAATATACCTAGGGGTCTGAATGATCTTTTTAATAGCCTCATTGTTTCGACGAGCGGCTGGAGCAGAGGTCGATGCTAGAGAGGAGTCAACTAGCTGGACGGCACTATCTGATAAAGTAAAATCTAATTGATTTGCTGCTTCTATAAATCGTAAATCCTGTAGTTTTTGATTGGATACTAAAAGTGGAGATACAGACCGGTGGCTCGCGTTCGTGTGCTTTGCGCCGACCATATAACCCTGATTTTCGTTATAGTGTACGGGACCTGGCCACAGGAAATCGCCGCGATCATCTTGCTGGTTCAGTTTAAAAACTGCTGTCTGAAGAGGGGACGCTCCTTTGGTCAATATAGTCTCGCACGTAGGAACTCCTACTCGCAGGGCGCGCATTTTACCTTCTACACCGTTTTTCATTAAGCTCTGAGGGTCAGAGCCATAAGTAACCGCATAAAAATAAAGATTATCCAAAGCTTTTAGCGAAAAAGATTGCTTTAGAACCAGGGTTTTGGATGCCACAACCTTTTGATCGGAACCCAATGTAATACTCATCGACCTTTGTGTTTTTGGAGGTGGCTTCAAATAATGCTTTATAATTCTCCCTTCTCCATTTATTTTCAAATTTTTAATCATTGTTTTGGTTTGTAGAGGGTTTGTTTTAAGACTCATTAAGAGCCGCGGATCACGAGAAAAGGCAGCAAAAACACGATAATCGCCATTTAGAAGTTTATGGCTTGCGCGTTGAGCGGCTGCTGCGCTACGAGATATTACCTGAAGGGAGAGATTCACTTGCACTGTTTGCTTACCGGCAGCTAGATCCGGCGGAAGAAGCGTTATTTTCTCCACATAAACCGCTGGAAGTCCCATGGCTTGTGCTGGATTGATCGCTGAGGCATCGGGCTTCATTTTAACACGGCTCCTCATCATCAGCAGTAATATAAATGTCTCTATTGAAACTAAATCGACTTGTATTTGAAGCCATATCGCGCGGGATATTAATTGCATCCATAATGCGAGCAGGAAGCTCCTCATCTAAATATAAATTAAAATAATATTCGACATCCCCAGTGTTAGTTTGAGTATTGCCGAGAGGTTTGGGGGCTATAAATTGAGTAGGATCGGCGCTGGCAAATGACATTTGTTCTAGTGTGCTTGGTCCCGGGGTGGCAGAGCTGCCGGCAGAATCGAAAAAGACCTCAACTTCAAAGTTTTCTTTCTCAAAATTAGTATTTCCCTCTAAAATCTCCAACACCAAATAATCTTCTTTCATTGATAAATATATATTAGGCTCCGAACTATCTAGATACCCGCTAATTGCGTCACTCTTAAATTCACCCTGCTGATAAAATATCTTATAATCTAGCTCAAGTGACAACTGTGGGATATGGGTTATGACGCCGTCATTTAAACCGGCGACACTACTTAAGGGGTTAGTAATAATATAATCGGTCGCACTATCTATGGTATTTTTCAAAGCGCTAATAGACCATGCCGCGGTCTTTGTCGACGATATGTCGCCAGTCCCTATGGGATAAGAAGTAAAGTTACTTCTGGCAGTAAATGATTCTTGATGAAGAGCCTCTGTGTTGTCTGCAGGATCAGAAGAATCACTTCCTAAGGCGTCTGTAACGCTTTCTATGAACCGATCGACTCGTCCCTCCGCGCTGGTGCACGTGGGGATAACCTTAAGATTTGGAGTCTCATGACGGATGCGCTGGTCAATAGCATTTTGAGGCTCCCCTGAAACATCTGCATACTCAGAGTTATACAGGATCTCATCATCATAAAATCCATAGTAGACAGGGTCGAGTTTGCCGATCGACAAGAGATACTTGCCGTACTCGGTCAATTGCACTTCGAGAATTTCTTCTTTTTTGTTAAAAAACTCTACCATTTCTTACTTTCCCGTCTCCGGCTTTATAACCCTGGTCGGAATTCCTTCCTCTACTTCCCTTAATAGCGCCGACGGCGGTGCAATAACGCGGGGTAGACTCCTCGGCGCCGGAATAAACTCTCGTAGGTCTGGCATCATCACGTCCTCTTCCTCGTCTTCTGGAATAATGTCGTCAGTTGCGTAAGTCACCGATTCATCTATCTTAACTAGCTCCACGAAGGAGAAGTAATCATAAGGCCAGTTATAGCTGTATGGGGAGTCCAGTGACTCCTGCACGATGGGCAGTCCCTCTGTGAGACCCTTCTTCGTATATACACTATAATCCTTTTCAGCCTTTCTCTTAACCTTAAATACCATCCACTGAAGTTCTTCCTTGTTCTCCAGCATCTTGTCAACAAGACTGCGGATCTTAATAGTTACATTCGACTTCTGGAATGCGGAGCCCTTTGTAGGCGCGCAGTTCTGCCAAATATCCATAAGATCCTTTTGAGTGAATTGCATATTGAACTCAAAGGCATAGAACGCGAAAGGCGACACTTCCTTATGGTTCTTGAGGAAGTCCATATTCGGCGGGAACACGTACTTGTTCAGCAGTGCTAATTGGGTTACATATTCTTGTGATCTCATCTCAACGTTAAAGAACTCGCGGTTGCCCCTAACCGTGATGAAGGGTACGCATACGATTGCTTCTTCGACTGTTTTCTCGTCTGCGAAGTCGCCAATTCGCTTTTTAGAGGGGGTGAGTCCCACAATTTCAGTTAAAGGATTCACATCGATTGTTCCGCCGTATGTGGAGGAACTGTACTGGGTGGGAAGATTTTCAATAGATAAATGGATTCCTTCTGATCCTGAAAGTGTCTTGCCGTATTGATGCCACATACCGCGAACCTTAGGCGCCGAATTTAGCAAAGATCCCGGAGAAAAGGTGTAGAAAGGCGAATTTGTATTAAGACCGTGACCCGCGTCACTGCCAAGACCGAGGCCCTGTACAGCAGACGCCGAAGCGGGCACACCAAAGAAATTCAACATGGGAGCTTCAAATTTAGTCTGGATTAACCAACGAGCCTGCTGCGTATTGGTATCGGGAGGTACCACAAGAAGTTTTTCAGATATATCGACGCTCGAAGTAACTTGAGGTCTGACCACATCATAACCGGGAGCATAATCCTGAAAAAGCCATGCCGAAAACTTTTCGTCGCCGCCGATGATTCCAGTGGTGCCGACGGCGGCTGCATCAGCAGAAACTTTAGTAAATTCAGTAACCTTATTGCCCAAAATCTCATCTAATGTTACTTTTCCACTATACGGCGCCTTAAAGATTACATTAGCTTCACACGAACCATACCAGTGAGGGGGCAGCCATGGCTCATAGCTAATACGATCGTTCGAGATACCGGGCTCCTGGTATGTTGTCCCCCCGGGGACGCCAACCTGGGATCCCCTCAGCTGGACAGGGGGGCCGAATGCTGAGTCGCGGCTGTACATTCCAAAGGTTCTTTCGAGGGGAAAGCCACTCTCAGAAGCAGATAAATTAGTTCTTGCAAGCTTTATACGCATTCCATAATATTTGTCTTTTTTAACTGCCAAGAACTCTTCTTCCGGCTTCGAAACAAAGGACTTAAGTGGTTGCTGGAAAAAATTCACAGTTTCGCACAAGAAGTTGTCTATGCCTAGCTTGTACAGTGGTGACCGGGAATTGCCTTTATAGAGTATCCTGGGCGTGGAGCCATCGGCAGTTAGCCCCAAACTAGAACTACCGAGACCTGTATCATATAAAAACTTGCGTGCACGCCGCTTAACGCTTTCTTCGTCGCCATGTTTATTTATTGCATTTATAGAAAGATAAGTATCCGGATCTCTAATAGCTTCAAAGGGTATGGGTTGGCCATAGAAGTTAGTACCATAGAGGTCCTGTGCGCCGCGGGAAACAATCCGAAGATTGTAGAAGGGCCACTTTCCTGCCGAAGATACTCCAGTCGCTGAGAGAGCACTGAGATGGAAATAGCCAGTTCCATCCAGATTAGACTCGCGATAGCCTGCAACTCCGGGATCGTTGATGCCCGGCACGCCGAAAAAAGAAGCTGTAGTTGCAGAATCGACCGAAGCAGTCAGACCAAGCCCGTTGCCCCCAACCAACACAAGGCTGCTGCATGCAATACCAGATTTAATTGTATTAAACAAAATTCCCGGTGCCATAAGCGGTTCTAACAGAATTCGTTTGGTAATCTTCTGCGCTCCGTTCCAATTGCCATCATTGAATGGATATGAAGCAATGGGTCCCAAAGATTGAGACAGCAATCTACCTAACTCTACCGTTCTTTCAGCCGGGTAAAATCCCTTATAAGGGAGGAACTGCATCAGAGCATCACAACTTAATTCTATAGCATGCCTCTTTAACTGTGCGCCGGCGGCAGTAGTTTTGTTGGCAAGCTGCTGATCTACAACCTTAAAATACTTCATGAAATCCGATGTAGAATAAACCTTATAAAAATCTTCATTGGTGCTATCTGCTTGAATCGCTCCCGTTACACTGAAGAGATTAGCAGTATCTGTCAGGAAGTTGCCGCTGTCCTTTTCAAAATATTTCTCTAGATGTTCACTAATTCTAAACTCAGGAATAATGGACATATTCTTGCCAAGTTTTTGAACATTTTCCATATATCCTTCGTATGGCTTATATGGCATCGAAGCGCTTTCATGAGCTGTCCAGCTTTGATAACCAAATAGTAGACCAGTACCGCGCGCTGGGCGCGAGGTGCCACCCGGCTGGACTAGGTGACCGACTGAACCTGTAGAAAGAACACCGTTCCTAATTGGCATTGTATACGCCAAAGACGCAGTAATAGAGGAAACACCCTTCTGGCTGTAAAGACCAAATCTAGCATATGTGTTCATTAGTTCGCCAGCCTGAGAACCCATATAGCCCGCGGGCTCAATGGAATCTGCGGTTTGACCACCGGGCATGATGCCGCCCCCCTGCACAACAAGTCCGCGGAGTCCCCCGGGAGGATAAGAAGCCTGCTGAGCTGGATTGTCTGGGGAATGGGTCAGCGCCATCGGTGCATCCAGTGGCCACACACTCTCGCCTGGGTCATAGAAGCCCTGGGAGTTTGGCTTGGGCGGGATCTGAATTGAACGATACTTACGTACTTCATTCCAAACATCATCAAAGTTATATGCTTCACGAACTCGGATTCTCTTTTGTCCGGTATTAGTCGCGGCAGGATAAATCTTCTGTCCATATTTAACAACCGCGCTCAAATTGGAATCAAAGAGATAGTCTGCTGCAGCATTAAAGGCATTTCCTACATCTGGTCTAATTCGCTCTCCCAAAGACAAGCGATTATTGAGTCCTTGATTGGTGAAATAGTCCATGTTATTCTGATAACTAACCTTGAGTCTCAGATCGTTGTCTTTGTTTCCGCCGGCACGATCTTCGAATACAAACTCAATGGGCTTGGCGGTATCGTAAACGACTGGCATTTCGGTATAATCCACAAATTTGTTGGCTTGCTTGCCTTGTTGTAGACCACGGCGAGACTTAGCTGGCGCCGGGGGTATAAGAACGCCGATCTTGTTCTCCTTGCGCAATTGACGCGCAACTTTGTGCTCACCGGTTCTTATCTGTTTCCACGTGGGATGTCCATAAGGTCCATTACGACCCAGATTAAGAGTGTTAAAAGATGTGGCGTAATCAGATTCAAAGGTTTTAAGGTCAGGTGCAGTATTGCGAACGGGCATAAGAGACCCCGACGTTGGGAAGGTCGAGGTGAGCATCGGGATTTCGCCCAGTGCGATGGCGCCGGCGTTACTTTGAGAATATGCAGTGGGAATCGCGTGGTTGTAGGGCGTGTCCGCGCGGTCTCCGGCGCCCGGGCTGAAGCGATACCAAGCCACCAAATCCTCCGGGAGAAGCTGTTTGATATTTGTTGCGGCGCCGTTGTTATATAACGCGGCGGCCTGGGAATCATTCAAAATCGTATTCCATACGGCTAGGTCAGCAAACATTCCATCCCACGTGCCCTGCACGGTACCCAAGCCAGAGCCTGCATAGTAAGAAGAATTTCCTACAGTCATATCGGTGAAATTAGAGGATAATCCTACATATGAACCAGTCGGTCGCGTACGGCAAGCTATATTACCGCCTGATCCGCCGATGGCTGAACCAGAGACAGTGTATTTTCGTCCATTAACATAAAAGATAGGATTGTTTGAAGCAGAGGACCCATCATAAGTCATTACAACATGATACCACTTTCCATTCTCAATAGTGGATCCGCCCATTTCGTCGCAAACAACCCAGGATCCGGAAGCTGTGTCCCAATTACTTGCATATAACGATAGATAGCCATCATCATCGACTGTTGTAAAGAAAGTGCCGGCCTGGTACCGGAGAGAGCCGGGCATATTAGAACTACCAAAATTAAAAATTCTAGGCCAGTGTGGAGGGGTCGAATATTGGTGTACTGAATTATAGTCGATTTGGTTCTTACCGGGACCGTCTCTTCTCATCCACCACGTCCAGGACATTTGATTTGCATTTGTCGACCCGGTGCCAATAAGTTGGTCCCAGGTCTTCGAGGTTCCGAACTGGCTGAAGCCGGTGGTCGTGTTAAAATACATTCCACCGCGAGAAGAGATTACATTGGTTGCCTCATAATTTGTCGGTACGGTTTGGGGACCGCCTAGGCGGCGCGGGGTAAGCGTTGCAGGCCACTC
>Ga0208553_1000319_pt1 | contig 17822 bp, 24 predicted proteins | sample 6_EtaG_FD_184079 | JGI IMG/M metagenome (GOLD analysis project Ga0208553, IMG submission 184079) | Marine viral communities from the Subarctic Pacific Ocean - 6_ETSP_OMZ_AT15160 metaG (SPAdes) (version 2) | ecosystem: Environmental > Aquatic > Marine > Oceanic | place: Pacific Ocean | collected...
CATCTACCATCTATTGAATCTCGTATAATATTTACCTTTTCACTCTGTACAGTAACATCTTGACTATGTGTATGTGCAGATAATCTAAAATATTTTGGATTTCCATTTCCCCAAGTTTGAGTAAATAAATCTCTGAATTCTTTAGGTGTTCCTGGTTCGTATACTTCCATATTAGGTATTAATCTCATCAAAGCTATATCCCCATAACAATGATGTGTACAACCTAAATCAGAATAATCGTAAGTTCCACCCACGGTAACAATAGTAACATCTGTATGCTGATACCCCAAATCATTTTTTATTTGTTCATAAGACCTCTCAACAAGAAATGGAGCAATAGTATGTATAATAGGTCTCATACCCTCTATTGCCATCCCACTAGCCATACTAACCATAGATTGTTCACAGATACCAATATTATAGAATCTATCAGGTGCTTCCTTTTCTGTTTCTCTTAAAAGAAAATGACTTATATCGCCAACCATTATTATAGATTTAGGATCAGTCTGAACTGTTTCGAGGCATAGTTTGGCAAACTCAGCTCTCATATATTTCCTCACAAAATCTTTCTAATTCTTCATCAGTTGGTGCTCGATGATGCCAAGCAAACATATCATTTTCTATCTCTTTTATACCCTTACCTTTAATGGTATTTGCAATTACAGCTGTCGGTTTTTCATCAGGATTCGAATCTGTTATGGCTCTAGATATCATTTCGATATCATGCCCGTCTATATCCCATACTTTCCAACCAAATGATTGAAACTTTTTACCCAAGTCTTCTACTGGTAATGACCTAATCTGAGAATTGTTATTATCAACTATACACACTAAATTATTTAATTTATTTTTAGAAGCAACCATACATGATTCCCAAATCGTGCCTTCATTTGCCTCACCATCTCCAATAACACAAAACACTCTACCATTCTTTTTCAATATATTTTTTGCCATAGCAGTTCCAACCGCAATAGGAAATCCATGACCAAGTGCACCAGTTGAAGCATAAATCTTATCAAGTTTATTTCTATCAGGATGTCCACCTAATTTACTACCTTTTTTACCAAAAGTCAACAATTCTTTTTTATCTACATGACCTTGAATAACTAACAATGAATACAGAGCTAAGCAACCATGACCTTTACTTAAAATAATGACATCATCTTGTGTTTCAACATTATAATAACTCTGCATAATTTCTACAATGGATAAAGCACTAGGTATATGCCCATGTTTTGCTGAATGGGCAGCAGTTACTATAAGTTTCCTTATCCTCTTTGATGTTTCACTCATAAATCTCTAGGTTGTAATATTGGTTCTTTGATAGGCCAAAAGATACCTAAATCAGGATCATTCCATCGCAAAGTAAACTGTTCATCAATATCTGGATAATCACCAAGATAAGACCACTTATATAAAATATTCGCACTTTCAGTTAATATCAAATAACTTAATCCAACACCAGGTGGTAACACTAAAACATTTCTATTATGTAAACTGAGTATTATCCAACTCCACTCTGTAAATGTATCGGAATCATCCCTATTATCAACAATAACACAATACACTTCCCCATGAACACATGTTACCAACTTAGTTGTTTTGTAGTCACCATGTATCCCACGTAAAACATCTTTTGATGACGAACTCAACTTGTCTTTTACATATGATATCTCTTGTCCAATAGTTTCCCTATCATGAATTGTATAATAATAACCCCGATGATCTTGATAGACACTTGGTTGAATCAACTGAACGTCATTAAATTTGAAGTTATCTATTCTCCTATCTGTAAATTTTTTATTCATTTATTTTACTATTAATTAATTCACAAATAAACTCAATTTCTTCTTCGGTCAACTTGGGATTATTTGGTACATAAAATCCATATTTGTCAACTATGGAAACATTAGGTAATTCTAGCCGCCCATATTTCTTAACATAAAATGGTTGAGTCCCCATCGAACCACAAATCATAGGTCTAACTTCAACATTATTATCTTTTAATTCCTTAATAATTAAATCTCTATCAGGATGTATAACGGGATAAGCAAAATTAGATGTAAAATCATTCAAATCTACGTCTGGCTCCCAATAATCATTTTCTATCAATTTTTGATAGGTTTCAAAATTATTAGCTCTTATTCTACCCCACTTATCTAATTTATCTATCTGAGATAAACCAATATATGCTTGTAAATCCGTTGACCTAAAATTATAACCAGTATAATAAAATGTATAAAGAGAATCAAATTCAGAAACATTCCAATCTTCCTGTAACTTCGACTGAGTTTCTACACTTAAATCTCTATCCCAACCATGACTTCTCATCGATACTAAAAGTTCATACAAATCTTTATCATCTGTACAAATAAATCCGCCTTCAATAGTTGAAATATGATGACCAAAGAATGTAGAAAAAGTAGACATTTTACCAAAAGTACCTAATTTTTTATCTCTATATTCACACCCCAAAGATTCACAAATATCTTCTAATAATAAAACATTATATTCAAAACAAAGTTCAACAATTTTATTCATATCAGGAACTAAACCCAATACCGACACTAACATTAAAGCATCAGGTGATTCTTTTTGAAAAATTTCTTCTAAATGTTTTAAATCTACTGATAAGTCTTTCATATTACAATCACATAAAATAGGAGTCATCCCTAATTGCATAACTGGAGCTAAATCTGTAGCCCACGAAACCGATGGTACAACTACCGTTTTAGAATTATATTTTTCCTTCAACACAGATAACATCAACAGATTTGCAGATGAACCTGAATTACAAAATACTGAATATTTTCTATTTAACCACTTAGAGAACTTATTCTCAAATTTTAAAGTAACTTGCCCTTTAGTCAATCTTGGATAAGATTTTAACCAATTTATCAAACTATCAATATCTTCATTACCAATCGTATCTTTAACCAATGTAATCATTCTCTAACTTCCATACAAATTTTCTAATTGAGTTTTTATTTTTTTGAAACTAAAATTCTCATTAACTTTTTCCCAAGCATATTCTATAGCACTAAATCTTTTTGCTTCATCTTTTATATAACCATCAATCACATCTTCAAGTACTTTCACATCACACGTTGCCGTATCTGGATACAGTATATAATGTGATTCATTTACTCCACCAATATGAATTGACCCTACACTTGCCACTTGAATACATTGTCCCCCCGGATGTATATTAATAGGATCTAAATTAAAATGATATAATGAAGGACTCCATAATTCAATGAAGTCTTTTTGTGATAAGTAATCAAACTTTTGTCCTTGTTCTAATGATTTATATTTAACATTAATATTATATTTGTTTCCAATATATTTTGCAAATTCATAAGTTTTACCCCTACGATGCATAGGTGCTGGTAAATATGCAAAAATACTATTTTCTTTTACATCTGTATAAAAATTATCAAACATATAATTTATATTTACAGGCTGATTAGAAAAATTGATTTTTCTTTCAGTTAACTTTTCTATCTTTAAAAACTCATCTAAAGTTTTCATTTTACTGGCAGCTTCAGCATGAATAAAATCACATTCATTTAAAAACTTAATTCTATTTTCAAATCTATGTTCTTTAACATAAACTTCTTTTAAATATCCTATAACTTTTACATTTTTATATTTATCTCGTATTCTACTAACACTATATCTATCATAATGTTCATCTTCTAAACCACTACGTTCACATGCATAAAAAACTAAATCTAAATCTAAATCAGGTAATTCGTCCCATTCTGATAAATTTAAAAAACTACCATTGCCCCATAAAAAAGTAAAATTATGTGTAGATGGATAACATTGAGGTGAAACGGAATGATGATATACGTAAGGTTCATCTGTAAAGTAATTATAACCTGTACCATCTTTTACATAATAAGAACTTATATTTATTGCTTCGTCCCAAAATAAGCCTATTTTCATTACTCACCCACTTCCAATACATTCAAAGTACTGTCAAAATTATTTTGAATATGTGGTAATGGATCAGTTAATGAAGGTTGAATTCTAGCAAGTGCACCCATGTGATATATAGCATCTGGTTTAGACATAAAAAATGAATAATCATGGACATGACATAAATCAACATCAAAATACTGGCAACCCTCTTGTTCATTTTCTTTTTTACCAGTAGAATAATTATCAAGGCTCACTACTTGATGACCTTCTTTTAATAATCTTTTTATTAAGTTAGTACCAATAAAACCAGCACCACCTGTAACTAATGCTTTCATCTTAAAATTCCTTCATATTTTTTATTTTGTTTTTACATCTATCATAACAACTCATACTTTTTAAATATATCCACCAGTTCATCATCAATCAAACCTGCATCTTTAAATAAACTTATTCCTTCTTCATCTGGTTTAAATGCTCCAACTCTAACTGGTTTGGTATAAACTCTATCCATCCTATCTTGGAAACCTGTACACCCAACATTATATGTATAATCTATCTCACTAACATTATCTGGATATACTTGATATACACATAAATTAAAAAGATTTTCATCACCGAATGTATGAATCTTTTCATGGTTCTTATTTTCTTCCATCATCCTAACAATGTATTTAAAGATTGGTAATGCTTCTTTCTTTACAAATAAAGAACCTGTGTTCCATTGTGGTGTAGGATTATCAAAAATATATTTACAACCACCAATAACGCCTGGAAAGTATGGAAATCCATCGAACTCACTTAATTGCCAATCATCAAAATCATGAAACCAAAAGTCATCATCAATCAAATTAGATTCTAATAGTTCTAACATACCAAACATCTTATTAAAATACTTGTTATAAGTACATAGTGTTTTAGTTCGGATGATGGTTACATCTCTGTACTCGAAGTCTAAATTAGTTACAATACAAATATCTTTAGGTTTCCACCCTAATCTAATACTATTATCTATTTGTGCTTTGAAGTATTTGAATAGTTCTTCAGTTTTCCATTGATGACCATAAGTTTTCTCATCAATAAAATCTTGGAATATCATTACATTTTTCATGATAGTATCTCACTATATAAATTGTTCTGTTTTTCTTGATTTTCAATTCTCTTATAATGCAACATACAAAATGGTTTCTCTGTAGGTAAATGTGCATATGTTTGAAATCCTGTTATCATTTCATGAACTGGTTTTTCCCATTTTATATTTGGTCTGTTTTTAAATATACGACCTTGCCAATCTGGAAAATTTACCCAACCTTCTTCATTTACACTCCATCCCCATTGTTGTATATGTTGTTGAGTTAAACCTTCAACAGTATTGATTCTTGGTAGATAAATTAAATCTATAGGATTTTCTTTTAATATATCATGTACATTTTTTATTAACCATCTACTTATCATTTCATCCGAATCCAAATTAAATGAATAATCACCAGAACACATAGATTTTAAATGATTCTTTTGACCTGCAAAATCCCCCAATAAACTTCTTTGTTCAAATACAATATTATGTACAGAAACATAAAAATCCAATAACTCCTTTGTTTTTTGATTGTCGGAAAAATCATCAAGAATAACAATTTCATCTCCTTCATCTTTCCACTTCACCAAAAATCTTAATAATTTTTCCAATGACTTAGTTTCATTGTGGGTAAGTATAGAATAACTAATTTTCATTTATTAGGATCTCCTCCTGGTTCATGAATTAAATCTTCAATTATATTAGTTACTTTTAATGATGATAATATATTTGTCTTATAGCTCCTATATGCTTGTTTAAAAACATTATCTGCCAATACAACATCATTATAAAATTTTTTAGATGTCATATGTGAACGAGCTTTGATATTTGATATTTGTACCCTAAAATAATCCTCTTTTAATACTATCAAATTCTCCATACCAGTTACTCCCTTTTTAAAGTCAATAACAGTAAATAACTTATTAATTTTAGCTGGATTTATATAATTTAAATTTAAACCTTCAAACACTCTTCTACCTTTGTTATGATACAAAAACAACAATATAGGTCTTGGATCGACTACACCTTCTTCGGAATAATTAAATGTAACTATCATACCAGGCAATAACTTTCCTATAGGTATAGTTTGTTGTGAAGTAATTATCTTTCTATTATTATATCTGGTCGCCAATGGTTTTCTCCAACTTTTCTACCATCTTAAAAGCATCACTAAAATGTGGTACTACAACTTCAGTTGATGGATCAGATCGTGCAAACAATCTCCATTTTAATTTATCATCTTCAACCAAAGGTATAACCATGTAATGTTCGGTTTGAAATACAGATGGTGCCCACCACCTATCATTAAAGTTTTTGCATATTGCTTTAAAATCATCTGGAAAAGGATTGTCATTTATATGAGATTTCATATTTTTATTTGAAGCATATCCACAAGTTAAACACTGCATGTTTTGTTCATCATCCCCAAGTAAAACCATTTTCTCTTCAATACCACCACCATCAATAAGACAGTTTTCACCATCATTTGGGCATTTAACTTTTAAAAACAAATCATCCATTATGTAACCTTTTTTAATTTTGGCAACTTAATGGTTTGTAATGATTTTGATTTATCGTTTCCTCCCCCGACTTTTTTTAACTTTGGCAACTTCAATGCAACAGGACTTGGAATTGTATCAAGTGCCTTATCAAGAATAGAATTAAATTCTTTTGCCATTTTAAAAAGAGAAAATTGTTGTCTATTTTTCTTTCCCAATCGTTTTCCTTTTTTATTTATAATCTTAAATTTTTTATAAAACATTCTTATTTTTCTAATCGCATCTGCTTCATTCATATTAAACCATTTACTTGGTTCAACTATAATAGACTCCCAAAGCATAGACTTTGGTACTTCTTTTAAAAAACCATTAATCAACAATGACTCTTTATCATTTAAAAAATCCATATGACCACTCCATTTTGTAGCAATCACAGGTAAGTCGCAGCATGAAGCTTCTAATGTGGGTCTACCAAAACCCTCACCATGCGTACAAGTTAAAAACGCTTTTATTTTTGGATTATTATATAACATTGCCATTTCTTCAACTTTCAAATCACCATGAATTAAATAAACACTTGGTATTGAATCAACTTGAGAAAATTGCTTTTTTACATCTTCAATTTTTCCTAAAATATCTTTTTTATCTAATATCGAAAAACTAGCTCCACTTGTCTTTAATACCAATGCTGGTGGATTAGGATGATTTGCAAATGCCTGAATAAAACATTTTATCATTAAAGCTATATTTTTTCTATCTTCACCAAAACCACCTTTTGTCCATTGACCTACATGCAAATAAGCAAAATCCTCTTTTATCAATTCAGTTAATTCATCCGTAAAATCAGATTTTATTTCAGAATTATTTAATGGTCTATAAATGCCAGTATCCGCACCTTCGAATAAAACTTGAATAGGACGTTCAAGTTTAATTTCTCCAGTTTTTTGTTTTTGCCCATCTGGCGTATCTTCCATCCGGTCATAATTACATCTTGAAAATGTTTCTGCAGTAAATGTTGATGGGACAATCATTAAATTCATATTATTACATCCCATTAAAAACTCTGGAGAAACTACATCAGTTTCAACACCAGCAGTAATACCAATATTAAATTTCCCAGGATTTTGAAATTCATTTGGAATTCTTATATCAATATACACATCAGGTTGTTTATTTAATTCTTGGGGATTAATAAACGTATCCAATAACCTTTTATGTTTTGGAACATCAGGATTAAGATGATTTCTTGGAGTACTGCCCCACCTAACATCAACACATTTTATATCAATATCATCTCTATCCATAATTGAATAAAAAAACGACCTCGCATGATCCCCATAACCACTACGAGTATTAAATGGAGCACACATTACTACTGATTTCTTCATACTTTTATCATCTCATAAGGTTTACGGGGTTTCCAATTTTCAAATGCACCATTCATGGAATTAATAAAATTCTGTCCCATTTCAGTAGCAGTCATTTGATTTTCTCTACAAAACTTAGCCCCCAAAGCACCAAGTTTTCTTCTTTTTTCTCTACCCATTTCATAAAACTCACGAAGAAGTGGTGCAACATCTTCTGGCTGACATCTATCATCCCAAATATAAGGTGTCGGTGGTGAGCCTTGTAAAGATATAGAAGTCGGATATACAGGTTTAACCCATTTACCATGATTTTTATAACGTCCACGATGATTGCTACCCAACTCAACATAATCCTCTGGTGTTAATAACTCACCATCATCATTTCTAAATCCACATTGGTCTTGTAATCCACCTGTGACGTTTATAATAATAGGAGTTGTAACTGTAAGAGCTTCCGCGCTGCCTAACCCAAATCCCTCATTAGATGCAATATTAATATAAACATCAGCCGAATTAAATAACAAATTCATTTTATTATCATCCATCGGACCACCTCTATCATAAGTAAAACACACATCATAATCAGGAATAAGATGTCTGCAAACCCTCGGCAAATCAGTCCCATTATCATCACAGGGTTGACAATGCCAAATTAATACACATTCATCTCTTTGTTTAGGAGTTAATTTATCCATAAAATATTTATAAGCTAATAAAACATCACCTGGTTGTTTTCTCCTAATATTTCTATTACTATATAATATTTTAAATTTTTTGTCTGATATACCATATTCTTCATTAAATTCTAATAAATTTACATCTTCATCATCTACCTTTTTAAATCTTCTAGAAGAAATCCCATGAGGTACGTAAGTTATTTGCCAATCTTCATAATCTGGCAACAATCTCCTATTAATTCCATAAGTTTGTTTTGATATTGCCATTAACAAATCACAACTTCTATAATACAATTCATTATATTGTGGATCTGGCAAATCATCCCAAATATTATAATAAAATATTGGCATAGTTCTACGTATTTCTGCTTCCATATTATAAAACCAAATCCAAAATCTTGGATCAGTATAATGAAGAATCGCATCAGGTTTTTCCATTTCTAGAACTTCTCTTAATTGATCCTCATTACCATAACCATCAACTGGGTATATTTTCAAATACCCATTTTTGATACCAAACTCTTCAAGACCCCGAGACATATCAACAATCTTACCCTTTTCAGGATGTTGTATTGCTCCACCAATTTGAACCCAATCATATTCATTTAAAGTTTCCATGACAATATCTTTAGATACAGTAGCAACGCCGCTATGCATCCTCAAATCATCTGACATCAATAAAATTTTCTTTTTAGCCATATAACCCCATTAATATTTTAATCATTCAACAACTGTTTTTTAGGTTTTTCTTTTTTTAAATTCTTTTCAATACCTTTTAATTGTCCTTCCATCCGCTGTAATATCTCACGTATTTCCTTTAAAATCGTAATATCTACTCTATCACCTATTTCTCTACCGTCCATTAAAATCTACTCCCACTTATAAAAAGTTTATCATAACTTTCCATTTGTTCTTTTATGACTACATCATGCAAATATTGATGAATTGAACGATTTACTAATTTTTGTAAATTCATAGATGAATTAACTGTTTTGAATTTAAATTGGTTATATAAACCTTTTAAAATTTTGACCGATGTTAATTTTGTTTGTGTTTTCATATATATAAATATATATATTTAATCAATAACAAGAGTTTTTTTATCAAAGCCTTTAGCATAATTTATCGTAGACATACTACCTCTCGATTCTATCCCCCTTGGAATAAATGCCACTACATATTCTGAATAAATAGCAATCTGTTTATTGCGTGCAAAGAAGTTTCTCACATTATATGGTTTTCCATAATTCCGTTTATGTAAAGGACAATATAAATTATGTGATACGTGTGCTGGTGGATACTCCTCATATTGTAAACCAAGTTCAAGAGCATATTTCTTAGCATAATAATCAGCACCTTTTGGACACCCACCACTAACAATAACCGTACCAGGACCCTTCTCCCTTTTTAATTTAAATATGAACTGTTTTATCTTTTGTCGATTTTCATATTTACGACTGCCAACAATACCGACCTTTAATGGTTTTAAAGTATCTTTCCCCATTTACAATGCTCCGTATTATAAAATTCACAAAATTTACATGCACTTCCAGGTTTTGCTGAATAATTCCTATCTATCTTATATTCTCCCTTTGAATCAAAAATCAACTCACGAAATTCATTAAATGCCTTCATAGTTTTATTCATACTTATTTTTCCATGTGATGGCTCAAACCGTTGTAACCTACTAATTGGAAAATCTGATTTCTTTGCTATTTTTCTTTTCAATATTAAAAACAACACATCTATCTTATCTAAAGGTACGCCAAACTTATCTGAATAAAACTGTTTATACAATAATAGCTGAGATGTCTTGTGAAAGTTTTTCTTTTGAAAATGTATCCAACCTCGTGTTGCTGTTTTCAAATCAATGATAATAATATCACCAGATATTTTATTGCGAAGTACAATATCCAAATAACTTCTAAACTCTACGCCTTCTTGAACTGTTGTAAATATAGGAACTTCAACTCCAACCAACTCATAATTATTTTTTGTAAAATATCTATTACGATGTTTTCTAAAATGTTTAATTATCTCAAGACCATCCTGATAAAACTCTATCATATCTTTTTGTTCACATGGCAAAACTCCCCACTTCTCTTTTATCTCATTAAACTCTTTGACCATCTCTTCTTTCAACATATCATCAAGTAGTAATTTATCTGCAGATACTATTGACTTATTATACATCTCATTAAGATAACTTTGAATAACAGTATGCATAGCAGAACCAAATAAAGTGTATATATTTCCGCCAAACAAACTTAGCTCATCTACATAACGAAGCTTCCATTTTAAATTACAATCGTTATAGGTTGTAAATTGTGAATGTGAAATTGATTTCATACTATCTCGTCAATCAACCCATATCCCAAACAAGTTTCAGCATCCCACATCAAATCGTGTTTCAATATTTCGTCAAGTTTCTTCATAGGTAATTTTGTATATTTCTTATATACATTTTTAATTGTTTTCATCATCAAATCAAGATTTTGCTTCTCATCTTCAAATTCGGAATACTTTCCCCAAAAATTACTTGATAATTGGTGAATCAACATATAAGAATTTCTACTCATATACCGACCATCACCTACCACCGAAAGAAACGTAGCGGCACTGGCACAAAATCCATCTACATATGTTTCAACTGGAACTTTACATCTTAATATTGTATCCATAGATGAAATACCTGCAGTAATTGAACCACCACCTGAATTTATCAGCATCTTTATAGGTGGAGCGTCTATATCTAAAGTTTTTGCCATTGTTAAACTTTTAGATTCTAACTCACCTATCTTTTTATTGAGTTCTACTGCACTTTCTCTGCTTATACCAGCATAATAATAAATCTTGTTCTCGTGAACCGCTATATGTTTTTCTGGTGGCGCAGATTGTGCACCTTTTTTAGTAGATGATTTCTTTTCACCCCAATGTTTTTCTATCATTATTTGCCCCCATCCCAAGTTGTGAAAAGTAAATCTGCAACTGTGTCCGCTACTATATCTGAATATTCATCATTTACAGAATGTAAATCTGATATGTAATGTCCAAATAAATGTCGAGCCTGATATACAGGCTCACAATCCATTTTCTCTGGATCTGTATTTATTCTCACTTCGTTAAGTGGGTCTGTATAATCACACGGATCTGTATCTAATGCTGGTCTAATTACTGTAGGTTTTGGTATTTTATAAGTATCACACAATCTACCAAACTCAGATTCCACTATTTTATATTTACTTTCTATTTGCATTATTTACCCCATTTTCCTCTACTAACAATTGTTGCCATAATTCCATAATTACTAACATCGAGATAAGCATCTTCAATAGGTTCGTCTTTTACAGCTGACTCTCTGTTATTCATCAGTAATGTTTTAACTCGTTGTATTTTGTCATTCATCCTGAAAAAAAGACCCATTAGGGATAATCTTACTTCTTCTTTAGTTTGTAATTGTGTTCCAACCGATATATTACTTGGGCCATAATCATGTTGTTTATGTAAGAACAATTCATATTGTTCTCGTTGAATCTTCTTGAACTCTTTGGTCATTTGTGGCCATTCGTGTTCCATTTGTTGAACAACAGACTTTCCGATCCAAACATCTTTATTTGATTTTTCTGATGAATGATCTGTTAAATCAATTTCTTTTATATCCATTTTGTACTCCTATTTTATATGTACTGAAAGATTTATATATAATATAACACAAGCTAATATAAGTGATACTATAATTCTTTGACTTGGAACTTCATGTAATACTAACGCCGTCATCATACCAAATGTTAATGTTGCTATCCCAAATCCAATAGGTCTAACTGCCCAATACTCTCCAAAGTACTGGTAGAACATTCTTGTGGAATAAAAGAATAGATAACTGATTGGAACACCAACCAATATTATCCACCATTGTGATTTCGCCCATTCCCATCTGAATTGTGCATTCATATGAAACCAAGCTATAACGTTTCCTAAAAAACTCATAACTAAAGCTAATATTAATTTATCTTTCATCTAATTTTCATCTTCTTTATTTCTTTATCAGATTTTCCAAAATTTTTTAACAATAATTTCAAATCTTCTTTTGTCATCAAATCATAATAATCAGCAGCTTGAAGTTTACTCACTTCAAAATATTCCATAATAAATGGAACTACTTTATCATTTGTCTTTTCTTTCTTACCACTCAAATACCTAAGATATATCTTTTTCTTTGGTAACAAATTGCAGTAAAACTGATATACTACCTTACGTGGCATCACTTCAATTGTATATTTCTGAAAATAATTCACAAATGGTAAAAAATCATCATTCATACTTAAATAACGATTTACCATAAATGGACTAAACTTCTTTTTATCAGCATCAGAAAATGTGTCCCAATTTCGCTTGCCAACAAACAATTCATTTATCCAATCAAATAAGTTCATTTATTTCATCACTCAATGGTAGTAACTCACCACAACTTCCACAATTAAACACCTGAATTGGTGCAATTACTTCTTGTCCTGTTGGTGATATTATCGCTGATAATCTTTTTATTACATAACCTTGAATAAATATTTTATTATCACATTGTTGACAAGTCATAGTTTCTGCATCTTTTAAATCGACTTGAACTTGTGCCGTTGGTAATGGTTTCATTGGTTTTGTATTCATTATAATCTCCCTAATATTTTTGATACAGTAGCAATAAAGTTAATTTCTTTATCCACCACTAATACATCTTGATAAGCTCCACTTGATATGTCTGCTATTATTTCAGGTATTTTATCACCCGTAAATGTTTCTACTTCATCATACAACAACTTAAACAATTCAGTATAATCCGTGAAATTGCTATTTGCAACCAATTTACGAATTGTCCTTATATCAGATTTGTTTTTTATCATTTCTAAAAACTGTAGTTTAAATTCGTTGTGTAACATCCCATCTTTGTCAATTTTTAACTTACCATCAATTACTTGTCTTTGTAAGTCATTAATTATTTTACGTAAGTCAGGATAACCAGCCGTAACCACAAGAGCTATATCATCTAAATTACAGTCAATATCTTCGACTTCAAGAATCTTTCTAACATGAACAGCAACTTCTTTTTTGGACGGTGGTATTATTTTATATGATTGACAACGACTCCGTATTGGTTCAATAATTTTCTCAACATAATTACAAGTCAATATAAATCGACAATGAGCAGAAAACGTTTCCATAAGATTTCGCAGAGCTGGTTGAGCAGAATTTACATTTAAATAATCCGCTTCATCCAGTATGACTATTTTCATAGGATTGAAACCTATTGAAGAAGCAAATGACTTCAATTTGTCTCGAACCAAGTCTATATTTCGTTCATCCGACGCATTAATATATAGATAATCACACTCAATAGAATTAACAATAATTTTAGCAAGTGTGGTTTTGCCGCCACCAGCTCTGCCATATAAAAGTAAGTGTGGTACGTTTCCATCATCTAAAAACCTTTGAACTTTGGTCTTAAGATGTTTATTACCAACATAAGTTGATAAATCTTTAGGTCTATATCGCTCAACCCATAATCCATGTGATTCCATATTAAACCTTCTGTGATACTAACCAATATTTAGCATTAAAATCATCAACACTAAATTCAATATGTGCTAATCCCTTATCAGAAATTTGCAATGTTGCATTAGAACATTCTTTATTAGCATTCAAAACCTCTTTAAAAAGATTAGCATTAAAAACAATAGATTTAGTCAAAGCAACTGCACCACTTTGAGTTTTAATACTGATACGGTTTGAGTTAATATCACTATAACCAATAACAAATTCCAAACCACCACCTATTGGATTAATTGCAAAATGTTCAACATCAGCCAAAGCACTTTTACCACGAATAAAAGAATTGATAAATTGACTATCAATATTAACCAAAGTATTGAACTCAGGAACTTTCTTTAATTCAGGAACATCAGGTATAACACCAATTGCCGCTAATACATAATCAGCTGACATTACTGAATCTGTAAAATGAAAAGCAACAGGGGTATTGTCAACTTTAGTTAAAGTAAAATCAACAGTATCAGCTAAAGTACCTAACATCTTAAAAAGCAATGGTGTATCATAAACTCCAACTTCAAATTCAGGTAAAGTTTGTTTTGACAAAGTTAATTCACCCAATAAACTTTTGTCAGGTGAGATAAATCTAGTGGACAATGTTGTGCCATCAGAATCCCATTTTACAGAATTCACTTGTCCTCCAAGATTATATTTTTGGATAAAAGCATCCAACACTATTTTATTCATAATATTCTCCTATTATTTATTATCATTTAATTTAATACTTTTTATTGTAAAAGTCAATCAAAAAAACCTTTCGATTGAAACTTTTTTATCAATTGGCATATCCCACTTCATAGAATCGTAAAACATTTTAATTTTCTTCTTTAATGCCTTGTCAAATAACTTATCTCTATCTATATACTGATTTATAAAATCCATAATTTCTTTTGGATCATCATAACCTTTAAAAGCAACAGCATCTATATTAAACGGATTGTCTTTTAAATATACCCATCTTATCTTGGATGCATTTCTAATTGGTTCACAGTTATTAGCTTTAAAATATTTTAACAAATCATTATAAACAACTGATGCCTTGACGTAAACCGGCGCACCCTTTTCCATTTCCGTAAACATAGATTCACCGCCAAATCCTCGTGTCGTTTTTTTCTTCGTATACTTCTTTATGCCTTTAACACCAGTTGGCAAAGCAATATCATCAATGGACTGATCATATAATGATTTTTTAAAGTTCAAAATAAATCCATCTATCTTATCTTTATCCACTTTAGCCAATATAGCTTTCAATATTCTTGTCATAAAATCACGAAATGCCGGTGGGAATGAACTTCTAACAATATCTAATCCTTTTACATCTAATTTTTCTACAGTTAAACCACCATCGTTGATAATCCATTGACCATATCGTTTTTTAGTAACCCAAAAAGCACTTTTAGCAATCATCTCTTGTTTAATTTCGAATCGATGATCATTTTGTATATTCAAAAAATTCTTCGCAAAATAATTATATGACTTATTAATGTAACCTTGAACCTCATCCGCAATATCAAGTATTTGTTTTGTCATAAACTTATCATTTAATTCGCCTTCTGTCGTCATTTTAGGAAATCGTTTTTGAACCAACGGTAAAGCACTATAAAACACAGAATCAGTATCAGTATAAATACAATAATCCTTATCATCTTTGAGTATTTTATTATAATAATTGTTCGTGACCTTTTCTGTAAATTGAATTAACTTCACACCTGTAGTCGTAGTTGCTTCTGCATTATCAATATCATAAAATCTAAATACGGGTAATCCCAAAACACCGTAAATAGAATTTAACAAAATCTTCTGAACATGCTGTCTACGATTAAAATACCCATGTAATTTTTCATCACCTTCTTCACCATACTTCTTTGCAAGTAATTTATACTCTACCCTAGCATTAAACCACTTTTCTAATATAGCAGGTATTACTCCTTTTTTCGATAAATTATAAATCACTCCATTTGAAGAAATAGATACATTGTTTTTGTTCATAAAATCTTTTAACTCACCATTAGACAAACGTTGTACAACTTTACCTTTGTTTTCGATTGAATAAGTTTTAGTTAAACCTTTTATAAACTCTTCCGCATCCCATCCATTTATTTTACCAATTTTAGTTTCAGGTGATATATTCAAACTCATAATAATTGATGGATACATAGAAGTTAAATCTAAATCAAAAACCCAATCATATCTGCCAGGTATTGGGCTCTTTACGTATGCTCCACTAAATTTACTATATGAACCATCATATGTCATTCCAATTTTTTTATTTGGTGTAATTAAATTCAACTGTCTCAAATAAACCAACATCGCACCTTCAATATATCTAGAACTGTAATATACCTCTTCATACGGAATCCTACCCAAATGTGATACTGCTCGTGCAAGATCAATCAATTTCAACTTATCATCAAGAGCAACAACAATTTTAACATCATTCAAATTATACTCGATAAACTTATCTATATCATCCCTATACAAGTCATCTAAACTTCCTTCATACTCAACCTTGCCTATATCAACTTCAAGTTTACCAATGTGGTCTAACCGATAACTTGATTGTTGGGTATAGGTAAATTTTCTATATAATTCTAAATAATCTAATGAACTTATACCAGCAATTTTATACATCTGTTTATTAGGATTATATTTTACAATTTGTATAGGCGATAAAGCACCCGCAAATTCTTCACCAAATATTTTTAAAATACGATTATAAAGATAAGGTATATCAAACTTATTAATATTCCAACCACTAATAATGGTAGGTTTTGTATTTATCCAATATTTCAAAAAAGCCTTTAATAATTGTTGTTCCGTTTCAAAAACCTTTACAGTTGTATTATCACTTCCATAACTTTGTATTTTATCTGATATTATAAACACGACATTACAATCTTCCGCCTTGTTATATAATGCAATAGATGTAATTTTATTGTTGGCTTTAGCAGGATCAGGAAAACCACCAGTTACCTCTACCTCAATATCAAAAAACAATTCAATATGATTCTTTGATGGATCATCCGACTTATGATATCTATCCAATAAAATTTTTGTCTCTAAAGGAACATCAGATTCAAATACCTTACCAGAATTATAATCCTCTTCTGTCCAATATGTCACTTTTTTAAGTTTATCACCATAAATTGAACGATATTGACCCGAACTATCCTTCACATAAGCATAGTTTTTGAATATAAAATTTTGATAACCTGCAATGTCATCCCAAAGATGAACTTCTACTTGATTAGGAGCTCTCTTCTCACACCAAATATTTTGATACAACCATATACTCCTTAAATTGTCTCCGACATTAATGGTATTTCACAAACATCGTTATTACAAAACTTATCTACCTCTGCTTCTTCACCTTCAACACCTACAAAACTCAAATATCCAAGTTTTTTAACTTGTTTTTCATATTCTTTTTCTGTAATTGCTTCATATGGCATTTGTTTATAAGCTCCTAATGTATGTCTTGGTAATAATGATATACCCTTTAATCTATACTGAAAATAATTCAACACATGAGGTAGTTCATCCGCTTCTGTTTCAGGGTCGAATGTCGCTGTACAACTAACTTGGTTATCTGCCCAATGTCTTTGTAAGAAGGCGGCCAAACTGAATTGTTCCCAAATCGAAAGTTCAGCCGCTGTTCTTATACCCTCTCCTACATCAATCG
>Ga0208553_1000320_pt1 | contig 17816 bp, 25 predicted proteins | sample 6_EtaG_FD_184079 | JGI IMG/M metagenome (GOLD analysis project Ga0208553, IMG submission 184079) | Marine viral communities from the Subarctic Pacific Ocean - 6_ETSP_OMZ_AT15160 metaG (SPAdes) (version 2) | ecosystem: Environmental > Aquatic > Marine > Oceanic | place: Pacific Ocean | collected...
TCTATTTGTGTTCTGATTTCCTTTAGATTCATAATACAACTTTTCGCTCCACCACTACAGGTAATAGATTTTTATTCATAATCAACAAAACCAAAGCCTCTTCATCAATGGAATCTCTATCATCGGCAGGGTTGGAGAGTCTACCTGCATCTCTTTCTTGATAATCTATTCCCTTTAATAGACCTTCAGCATTCCACTTCTTTTTCAATTTAATACAAGCTGAACATAATTCTCTAGTGTAAATATATTTCATTTCAATTCCCTCCTATCTTCTCTGCTAATTTTTCAATCTGTTTATTTAATGCCTTTGTATCCTTCTCCACTTCCTTTTCCATCGTTGCCAGTTCCCTCTTTGCACTCTTCAATCCCTTACATTTGAAATCCTCCTTCAGAGTCTTCATAGCTTCCTCCCTTTGTCCTTCCAGTTTGTTCTTCTGTACCTTGCCTGTTTCAATCTTCTCTTTCAGGTCTAGTAGTGTCTTTGTGTTATTCATTCCATACTCCCCCACACCTTTTCCATTACCCTCTTTCTTGTCCGATTAGATTTAAAAAACAACTTCATATTATCTTCATAACTTAATCCTAATTCACCTGTCTCCTTCAACCTGTTAACAAATGATTCTATCCTCCCATCCCTTTCGTCTGCTACGTCTATGTGTTCCCTACTTATAACATCGTTCTCTATCGGCAAGTAAACCCTTTCTATGCTGTTATCCTCCGCATACCATAGGTAGACAGAGGGCTTGTGGTCAATCTGATTAGCTGACATTCTAGTAAGGGAGCCACAATTTACCAACCATCTCCCTTCATATTCAACACTAAACGATTGATGGTTGTCACCTGTCACTATCAGGTCATAACAAGGGAACTTCCTCAAGTACCACTTGGCAGAGTGGGCTACTTGGTCATGCCACAGCTTCTCCTTCTGTGATTTAATTACCATTGTGTGTAGGAGGGCTACAGTTTTATCTGTTGTTTCTTGTTCCAACTTTATTATATTATTTGAATAATGAAAGGGGAGTATGACTGCTCCTTCAATACGAGTAGGCTTATTGATTACTTCAAAATTATCCATTGACTTACTTAACACTCCCACCCCTGCTTCCTCCCACTTGTCTAACAAATGGTAAGGGAGGTCATGTTGTCCTACTACTGTTATAATATTAAATCTACTAGGAGATAATTCATCTATAAACCAATTCAATAATTTATCTCCCCATGTTGGTCTATGTCCTACGTCCCCAGCTATTAGAATAGGACAATGGTGTTTCTCAGAAAGGTTTAAAATAAAATCTATCTTTCCTCCCTGTGTCTCCATGTAGTCATCAGTCCTACATATTGGTCTGTCTCCTCTGACATGCCAGTCGGCTGTAAGAATTGCCGATGGTGGTTTAGCTTTTCTTTTCATAATAAGCTACCTTTATAACATTATTTTCTTCTTCTATATATCTGATGTTCTCTCTATTTATATCAAGAAAGAGTTCTATTGTTTTGATGTTTCTATCAATATCATTTATATAATCACGAATATCAACTTTCATTCCAAGAAAATCTGGTTTGGTTATTTCTTTGATTTTTAATTTCTTCCAAGAAAATCTAGTTTGTTTCTTTCCTAAAATCTTTTTTGTAAACCACTTCATTCTCCCCTCCCACATAAAGGACAAATGTCAGGCATGATTGCCTCAAATTCTTCTTGCCATTCTTCTAAATTTTCTTTTAAGATATTCAGCTTTTTATCTATCATAATTTCTATGTTAGTTATTATTACATTCAATCTCCCTACTCTATTCTCATTCGTTTTTATCAATTCCTGATGTTTAATTAATTTGTTTAATTCGTCTTCGTATTGAGTTAGTTTAGATACTTCTTCAATATCTTCCTCCAACCCTATGATTTTATTTATAGTAATCTGTAATTCAAAGTTTCTATTCTTTTGACATTCTAACGTATTAGCAAATGTTTCTAGCTTGACCAGACAACCCTCCGCCTCGTCTATCCAGACATACTCCTTTATCTTCTCCTTTACTTCTTCTAAGTCTTTACAGGTATAGGCACAATCCTGCCTTTCTTTATTTAAGACCCTCCCTATGTTAAAAAGGGATTTGTCTATGACATCAAGGTGTACTATCTTGTTCAGGTATCGAGCAACTTCTCCCCCTGACATAGCAAGGAGGAAAGGAGATTCCAACTGCCCTTGCATGTTTAAGGGGGAGAAGTTTATTAGTTTTTTGATTTTGTCTGGTACGTCCTGACCGAAGGAGGCAAATCTAGTCGCTGTTTTATTTATATGGGAATCATAATAATTCCCTTTTCCTTTTTTTCTTGCAACATCCTCTTTGCCTATCTGTATTTTAACTTCTGTATCCCCTCCCCAATTACTTCTGAATGCATCTCCACTAGGTTTGTTATTAACTACCCAATTCAAGGCTCGTAGAATAGCGGATTTACCACTGTCCGACTGTCCTGTGATGATGTTCACCCCTCCATCAAACTCAAGCGTGGAGTCTTTGTGGCTTTGAAAGTTAGAAATAGAAAGTGAGTTAATCATCTATTATGTCCTCCTTTGCTACACAGTCCAGAAAATCCTCCAACAACATTATACAATGTTTATATAACCTTATCGTATTGATTGACCTCTTAGCAAACCGTTCAAAGTCGGATATAGCAAAGAGGATGTAGTTCTCCTTCTTACGGTAAAACTTGAATATAATAACAACTGGTTTGTTTACTTTCAGTCGCTTCCTCTTTCCTATTTCGTTTCTATACCAATCCAGTAGTATACATCTACCTTCACTAAGGAGGGTATCAAACGTAGCTTTCTTTACATCCTTAGTGTCTATCCATATCTTTAGTTTGTCTGGGTCTGGGAGGAAGGTGATGTCACCCACAAAGGAAGTCTGAGCACTTCTGGATATAGTAGACTTCGCTCCACTACCTGCTGTCCTCCAGAACCAATCCTCTTTATCATTCCGTTTACGGATAAAGGAACTACAATACCACTTGGTTAATATCCTAGCTATCTTTATTTCGTAGCTGTTGCCTTTGGCTTTCTGTCCTCCCTGTTTCATTCTCCCTCCACTCGTAATAGCAATCTGCACAATATTCATTTCTAAAAACAGCACAACTGACTTCATGTAATATGTGTTTATTATCCTCCTTCTCTATCTCTCTTATCCTTGCTAATTCTTTATCGTCACTAATAAGTGTCTTTGCATAATCAAGAGCTTGTTTAATAGTCATACGCCAAACCTCTCCTTCCGTTTCGGTTTCACTTTTTCCTCTACCTCTTGCCAATCATCTTCTATCTCTTGAATGGTATCTTTTAATAGTTCGGGATTCTCTTCAAGTTCTACTATCTGGTCGTCCTCATAGCCCAGATGCTTTACAATACTTCCAACATTGTCAATACCATAGTCAAACAGTACATCAAACTCCGCCTCCCTGAATGGCTTTGCTACCTTGTTCCTCTTAAGCCTAGCCTTAACCCTTACACCATATACCCTAGACTGTTTCTTTACTGTCTTCTTTAACTTCTCCCTGACAGCAAGCCAACATACCTGATGGGTATAAAAGTCTAAAGCTTTTCCTCCTACCCTTCTATGCTTGTCACCGAACAGACCAGCATTTATATTATCCCTCACTTGACTTATGCAAATAAGGGTGGCATCCTTATCCTCCATCGTTTCGCATAGATGGCTGAAGAAAGCATTAGAAAAATACTTAGCCTTTTCCATCCCATAAGTACCCTCCAAATCCTTATCTGTTTTGACACTTTGTTCTACCCTCTTTTTTCCTTCTGCTGAATCGAATGCATCTAGGGAATCAGCTACATATAGGAGGAACTCTCCCTTCTTTAAATCCTTAACCCTCCTTTGGTAGTCCCTTCCAAATTCCTGACAGGTAGAAGACTGTATCCATTCTACACCTTCGACAAAATCAGACCCATACATCTCTTCAAGAGGGAAGTCCATAACACCCTCCCTGTTGTTGTATACTACCATGACTTTCTTTACCTGTGGGAATAATTCACTTTCCCTGTCTTTGATGTGATAGAATGTCTGAGCACAAGCCTCAAGGGCAAGGAGGGTTTTTCCAGAACTACCATCTCCCACTAGATTGACAATTCTCCCCCTTGCCCAGCCTCCTTTTCTTCCTTTCCCACTTGCTGCAAGATTGAGAAGGGTGGAGCCTGAATCCAGAAACTCCACCCTTGTTTTGTTGTCCTCCTTCCTTGACCTTTCCTCCACCTGTTCGACTGTAGACTTACGTCTTCTTTTAAACTTCTTCATAGTTTGTTCTCCTCTAGGAATAGTTGAAATTTATCTTTGTCAACATGCCACCGTCCTCCAACCTTCCTACCTACGATAGTCTTGTTCTGAATCCATACCACAATAGTTTGGGTAGATATACTCCCAAACCCTGCCTTCTGATATTCAGCAACAGCCTGTGATGGAGTAATAGTGTCTTTCTTTTTGGTCATTATTATTTCCTCTTAAATGATTTCTTTTTCTTCTTTGGCTTCTCCTTCTTGGAGGACTTCTCCTTCTTAGACGATTTCTTCTTGGACTTCTTAAGTTCGTCCTGTTTTTCACAACAACCCTCAAATATATCTTCGTCACAGTCCTCACAGTCATCTTGCTTGTTTGTATCAACACCGTATTCTAATCCTGCTGGACATGGGTTATCATCGTCTTCCTCTCCTTCGTCATCATCTTCTTCCTCTCCTTCATCCTCTTCTCCTTCCCCATCATCATCGTCTTCCTCTTCTTCCTCTTCTTCTTCATACTCAGGAAGTTCATCCTTTTTTCCTTTCTTCTTTTTTCTACCTTTTGGTTTTTCTTCTTCCTCTTCCTCTTCTTCGTCATCATCACCTGTCTGGTAGAAAGCCTCCTTGACCTTTTCAGCTTCAGGAACTATCAAGGCTGAATCAAGCGCATAGGTACTCTCCATAACGTCTTCGTCATACGGTTCCTCCCTGTCTTCAAATTCAATGGACTCCGCCTTTATAAATTTTCTACCTTCACCAATGCTTTCCTCCCTACCCTTAAAGGAAACAATGAATCCATCGTCTAGGTCAGCAAAGGCAACATTACCCTCATCACTGTCCCTACTCTCCTGTCGGAGATACTTCTCGAAGTTATGGAAAGACATATCCCAAACTTTGATACCTTCAAATTCCTCATCTTCATGGTCGAATACATTATAAAAACATCTCCACTTAGCCCTTAACTTACTAATGTATTCCTTATGTCTTACTTTGTCCTCCTTCATCTTGTCAAACATTTCATCACAGATAACACAATGTCCTCCAAAGGCTTCAGATAAACATAGGACAGTATCCCCATCCTTACCTACATCATAGTGGACAGGCACTATCAAAGAATATTCTTTCTCCCCTACTTCTACTTCTGAAGGGATACCCTTGTACTCCTTAAGCTTTGCGTACCATTCTTCCTCAATGAGCCAGGGAAGTATATCTATTTTATTCCTCTCCTTGCCTTTGGTTTTCTTCGGCTTATACCATGTGATGTCGTCCTCTCCACCCTGCTGTTCTTTCAGGACTTTTATGTCAAGGACACTTTTCTTCCCTCCACCTCTTTCTTCTCCTTGCTGACTTCTCCTTCTTTGTCTCTCAGCAAAACCATCATCTTTTTTCTTCTTACCCATGCGGACTGTTTCTCCTCTCTTTAAAATAAATTTGAAATGCTACCCTACACAATGTAGGATATATCAACATTACAATTACAACTATTACACAACATCTAATTGTAAACCAACACAACTCTGTCACCTTTCCCTCCTTCTCTTTCTATCAGGCTTTGGTTCAGCGTTATAACCAGACACATGGAGTGTCACTAAATTTTCCAGTGCCTTTTTCTTATGGTCGAATGCTACCATGACCCCTCTTAGTATAGATAATTCGTATAACATTTCTACATAGTTATCAAATGCAATTTTATGTTTCTCCTGTAGGAGGATGGTGTTTGCCACCACCTTGTCTGTGACTTTTTCTAGGTCAAACTTGTCTGGGTTAGTTCGTATCTTCTTGTCCAGACCTGCATCTGTTACTTCAAGTTCCTCCTTCGCATTGCTTTTGGCTACTTCAGCATCGGAAGTCTTTAGGGAATAAAAGAGGTACAGTCCTGCTTGTCTTTCCCATTCCTCCTTCAGGTTGCCTTTCCCAATTTCTATATCTTTTTTATAATCTCCTTCTTTCTTCATAAAACCTTCCTTTCTATATATAGTATGTACATAATCACGAAATTTTGGAAATAATTATTTTTCTAAACATTTAAGGCAAGCGAGGGTAAGCCCTGCCCTCCCTGAATTAAAGAACGGTTCTTCAAACATTGAGATAGCTATTGATGCCTGTGTATTTTCCTTAGACAGTAAAACAGTACACATATAGCCTAGAATCGCCCACCTCACGCTTTCAGGGTCGTCCTCAATGCCCTTAATCACCTTTGCTACCTTATCCCACTTACTACGCTTATCAAGGAGTAGTCTACATAAATCAATAGTCTTTTCTTCCTCCGTCTTGAATGCCTGTATAGCCCTCTTCCTGTCTTTAGGTTTCAGGTCTATTACTTGGTCTAAGAGGACAAGGGATTGTCGAGGACAACCATCCGCTTTATTAGCAATCATAGCTATAATTTCAGCATCAATGCCCTCTGCCTTGTCTTCATCAATCGTTACCTCCGTAAGGAGTTTAATCAATAAAGTCTCCGTTAGCTTGTGTACCTCAAACATAGTACACCTATTCCGTACCGTAGGGAGAAGTTTCTTCGGGTCTGTGGTACAGAGGATAAAATATACATGTTTTGGTGTGTCCTCCAACGCTTTCAATAATGCGTTTTGGAAGTCCTTAGTAGTAGCATGTACCTCATCCAGTAGTATAACCTTGACTTTCCCTCCCAAAGGTTTGTAATGTATGTTTTGTAATATACTCCTTGCTGTATCTATCCCTCTGTTGCTACCTGTATTAATTTCTAAAAAGTCCTGTGGGTCACATCCCAGAATGTTAGTCACTATCCTAGCAAACGTAGTCTTACCACAACCACTAGCACCATGAAAGAGGAATGCATGTGGTATTTCCTCCATGTCCCTTTCAAGTATTGATTCCAGACTTTTCACAGCGCTTTTATTTCCTACTACATCCTCTAGCTTTGTCGGTCTGTATTTTAAATGTAAAGCCATTATCCCTCCTTCCTAAAATGAAATTCCTTAAGTGGAATAAAACACTGTGGTTCATATCCCTTGAAGTTCAGAAATTTAGATACTTCCTTGAATTTATTTTTACCTATAGTATATGTTCCCCTCTTTGCCTGTGTCCCTCCAATCCATACAACCTTAAACAAGTCTGGTTTTATAAACTTGATTGCTTCGACACAAAAACCAAAGGCTTTAAGTTTTTTGAATACTTCAGTACCATACTTTTTATACACTACTACTCCTTTGGAGTTCTTACTGACATATCCAATGTGCCTCCTTCGCTTACCTTTCAGTTGAAGGTATATCTGTCCTAGATGGTCTTCAGTTATCATTTTCTTCCTCGAACCTGACCCTCTTTCTATCTGTTTTCTCTTCTATGTTAATAGTATCAACATTTGGATTTTGTTCACGAATTTTTAATAGTGTAGGTAATAAGTTTTGTAACCTCTCTACATATTCGTTGAAGGTTTCTTGTGTTGTTTCCTCCTTTCCATTTGAAACCCTCCTTTCGTTAACCGTCATAATCCAGTTGCTTATCAAGGTAGTTATTATCTGTTCTTCAAGTGCGGCTGCTCCCACAGAGGTTAAAAGACTAAACATTGTTTCACCTATCGGATTTAATACAGCCTCATGTATTGCCTTAAAATCTTTTTCTTTCATATCTTAATCTCCTTTTTTTCATACCAGTTTTTGTTGGAAAATTCAGCTTCAATCTCCAACGGAGTAATAATCCATTTAAACTCTTTCTTGATGTCCTTGCACATTATTTGCTTTGCTTTCTGCAATACGTCCTCACTCTCCTTCTGGTTAATATCCATAACCATGTCATCATGTATTTGTCCGATGATTTTACTTTTCATTTTGTACTTCTTTAACCATTTGTTCATCTGGATTATACTCCATAGGAGACAATGGAACGCTGGCCCTTGATTGGCAAAGTTCAAAAGCTGATTCTTAGACATGACCCCGAAACATCTAAATCCAGACATCATCTCTATGTACCCTGTCTTCTGATAATTCTTAATCCAACCCTCTTGCCAATCCTTATGTACATGGTAAGTATTCCAGAAGTCTTCCTCCACGCCCTTGATATGGTCTGTGAAATCATCTCCATTGCCTATGCCCTTCCGTATTAAATGTTTCCTCAATTCCTTATCGTCTTTAGTCTTTAACTTCATTGAAGTAATAGCTGTCAACAGGTTCAGGGCTATAGGTTCATACCAACTCCCATAGAGTTGTGGGAATACAAAACTGTTCTTACCACAATACCTGATATCTTTTGTTACCTGACTCTCCTTCAGGGCATAACATTTTGATGCCTGTGTTTTATGTATAGTAGCAAAATCCTTAATGATTAGAGGGTCTTTACTGTTACAGCCAGCCATTGATAATTCTATTCCTACATAGTCCAACCCTCCAATCATCCCACCTTCTCTCGGGATAAAACTTTGTCGGATTATCTTACCCATCACTGGGTCTCTAATAGGCATGTTTTGAAAGTTGGGTTTGTCGGATGAACTTCTAAAGGTCTGGACAGTATGAAGGTTAAAGGAGGGATGTAGATATGATTTCACAGACCCCTTTATGATGCCTTTCAGAAATGTGTTAGCCACTTTCTTAAGTTGCCTTAGTTGTATGATAGGCTTGACCACAGGGGAGTCTATAAGTATCAGGTTGTTTTTGTTTACTGATGGAGCACCTTTGTCTGTGTATGCTGGTGGAGTAATCTTTAATTTGGTAAACAATATCTTTTTCAACTGGTCATTAGAATCTAAATTAAATTTATCTCCATAGGTCTTCTTCCACAGTTTTACCTCCTTCGTCCTTGCTAATTCTAATTCCAACATGGAGATTTGCTGTTCGGCATTCTTCTTCTGTCTCCTACAGTGCCTTAAGTCTATACGGATACCGTTCTGCTCCATGTCCGCAAAGGCTAGAGTTCCTTCGTGAAATAATTTATATGCTTGGTCGTTCATAAATAAACTTCCTCCATCTGTAACTTAGCCAATCTAAATTGTAACATGGAATCCATACCACAATACTTTAACAGTTCTTTTTCTGGTGCTTCATGTATCTTATTAAATCCGTTTCCATCATCACACTTTAAATATTTATCTAGGTGGGAGGCGTAGTCTCCCTGTCCAAAGTTGACATAAGATTGGAACTTCAATCCTGTTATTCCAGAACGGTTATCTATAATGTGGGAGGCTTGCATCGTGTCCCAGACCCACCCTCTAACCTGTACACCTAAAATATTTCTACTCCATTGGTGTTCAAACTTAATGTTTTGGGCTGTCTTCTTAATCCTTCTCTCCCTTAGTACATGTTTCCACCGTCTAATAAGCTTATTGGTTAACATGAATGAATAGGCTACCTCGTCCTTCCAACAAACACTACAACATACTATTTCATGCCCCTCCTTGTAAGGCTGTAGCCCTGTAGTTTCATAGTCGAAAGCTAACAGGTCTGGAGGGTATTCAAGATGTTCCTGTAATTGTTTTTCAAAAAATTCTTGTAACATGTTGTTTGCCCTAAATTCATTTAGAATATCTATATTGTAATCATACTTAGGGAGGGGAACTTTCACCTTCCGTAAAGCTGTCCTGATATCCTGTTGAAATAACTTCTTTATTGTCTTTACTCCCTTAGACCGTAAGATAAAACTTGGGTGGAATGTAGGGGCTACCCAGCTCTCCGATGTCTGGTCAGGAATTATAAAACCCCTCCACTTATTTATCCCTCCTGATGCCCCTTTAAAACGGACAGTTAAGAAACTATCCAAAGCCACTCCACCCAATAGAAGTATTAGTTTAGGTTTCTTCTCCTTAATCACTTTTAATACTCTCGGGTTGCAACATTTGATTTCCCTCTTAGATGGTGTCCTGTTCTTGGGAGGACGACAGGCTACAGCATTTGTCTTCCAACAATCTTTGTCTAGGTCTATACCGTACATGTTTAGTACGTCCCTTAGTACCTGTCCTGCCTCCCCCACCAGTTGTACTCCCTTCTGGTCTTCTGTTTTTCCTGGTGCCTCAGCCACCACAAGGATATCCTTCCTCCCTTCACCTGTCTCCTTCATATAGGGTGTCTTGCATCCCTTGTGTAGCTTACACTTTAGGCAACCATCACTTTCCTCTACATCTTTAAATATTGTCTTCATGTTATTAGTTGTATAGTATGTTGAAAGGTTTTAGTTTTAAACTTTAATGTTTCCTCCCCCACTGTCATACTCTGTGTCTTGCCTAGTATTTCATACAGGAAGTCAGGTACTATATGGAAGGAGATTTCCTTGCCTGAATAATCTATCTTTACATGTTCATCTATCTGTCCTAATGCACACTCTCCATGACATAACATAGTGTCTTTCTTTATGGTAACTTTTACCATGCGATTGCCTGTAACAATATCCTCGTCAGATAAAATCCTTGTTCGTTCCAAACTCTCCTTAAGTTCTTCAGGGAGGGCTACTTTAGTCCCTTTAATCTTCTTACTTAGAAACGCCTGTACGTCTGGATACTTAACATCTACCTTCCGTATACACAGCACAGCCCCATCATCATTTTTAAACATTGACCAACTCTTATTAGATGCATAGGAGATGGGTACGAAGGAGATTAATGTGTGACTGATGGAGGCTGGCACAAGACATTTCCTTTTAAATGCATTTGTTTTCATAGTGTACTCTGTAACCCTATAGTTATCACTGGAAATTACCTTGTCTCCTTCAATCAGGATATTATGTAAAGCATTCCCTGTCTCCGCCACATTGAATCTACATAGTTTTATACCGTCTAAAAAGTCCTGAGGTATAGTCTTCCATTTGTCAGGGAGGGCTACGTCTGGAATATCAACTCCCTGTGATACCTTTAGTTTAGCCTTTGTAGTCTTGCCTGTGACAGATACCACATCTCCCTTCTGTTCTATCTGGATGGTATCATCCTTCATCTTTTGTAACAGGTCAAGGAGTTCTTTTGCTGGCACAGCTCCTTTAATCTTCGTCCTGATAGGTGCAATTATTAAGATTTCATCATTGAAGGAGATTATCTCCCTACCATCAAACATAATCAGGTTGTCTTGTTCGGTTAGTGCTGTGCCTGTCATAGCTGGTTTAGTCTTCTCTACTGCATTTAATAATGTTGTTCTATTCATATTCCCTCCTATCCTAAAATGGTTTTAAAAACTAGGAATTTGTGTTATATCTCCCTTATAAAATATCAATACGTTTTGATGTGTTTTTCCTATCTTCCTGTTTTTTGAAAATTGACCTTCTATTCTGAGAGACAAACTCCCTATATGTGTGACTAAGACACAATCATTATAGAACAAAGCCCCCTCCTTATCAAACCCTCTTATAGTATCCCCTACTAAGTTATGGTAAAATCCTTTTTTGTCTCTTATATTAGAAACTACGAAACAAGCAAACCTATTGTTTTTCAAAAGGGAGACCCCCTCTTTTATTATTTTATAATAATGGTTTAAAAATTCTTTATAGGTTTTTGCATTGCTTAAATCTTTTGGGCTGTTTTGATATATCTCTAGGTTATAGTATGGAGGACAACTGAAAATAAAATCGTGTTTTTTTCCTGTTAGTTTTTTCATGTTGGCACTATCCCCTGTTATCCATTTAACTTTACTGTCTGTTTCTAGTATCTCCTTCCCTTGCACCCTGTTGGCTTTTATTTGTGACTTACTTAAATCAATGCCTGTATATTGATAATTTAAATAGCCTGCTACTATCCCTCTGACACTTCCCCCAGCAAAAGGGTCTAAGATGCTTCCTCCCTTTGGGCAAAACCAGCTATACATTAATTCACACAGTACAGGGTCAAATATCGAAACCTCACCAACCATCCTTATCTTTTGTGAAACTTCCTTAGTTCCACTGTCTTTTGCCCATAACTTTACGTTTTCCCTCCCTAGCTCAGATTCAATTCCTAAAGATATCCACAGTTTCTTCCTCTTTTGCCATACACCCTTTCTTGCATCTAGCACACTGAATGGAGACATAGTATATTTTTCCCTAATCTGGTTTTTAGTCAAAGGGACTTCATTAAAAAGTCGTTTTGTTGTTCTCTTTTTTAAGGATAAGGTCATTATATCTCCCAGACATCAAGGTTTAATCCGTAGCATTGTTTCAGGTCTTCTACTGTATGGCTGTAGTATGCTTTTAATAAGGCTTTTATTCCCTCATCCATTGGAGGGAATCCCTCCGCCCTTTCATTCTTCATTCTTACGGTAATAGGAGTATATTCTATGTTAAAATGGTCACAGAAATTATCTACTGTGCCTTGTACGTTCTTTATGATTTCTTCAAAGATATATATTATTACAGAACCCCTCTTGAACGCCCTAGAAAATGGAACTAATAAATCAAAATATCTCCCCCTGTGTACATAATTAAAAGGTGATGTTCTTAACCCATGAGGAATTTTCCTCCATCTATCACTACATAACTCCAGACTTATAGCTTCTGCAAATTGTTTTGTTTCGTATCCATTCATCCAACTCCAACACCAGTTGGAATATGCCCTATCTACAGGGTTTCGTAGGCAAAAGATTATTTTAATATCAGGTAATACCCTCCCAATGGTCTCTGCCACCCCCTCCACCTCTAGGTAGTTAACTGTCTTTTCACCGTAAAGGAGGAAAAATTTGGTTTGTTTATTAGGTCTATGTCCTCCGATACAGAATGGTTTGAATAATTCATCATAGGCTTGGAGGTAGTCTTCGTCAGGTAGGGTCGGGTCTGTAAAGACCTTCGGCTCTGGTATGAATGGAGTAGGCATGTATATCCTAGTGTGTTGTGTTAGGCAATCCGCAAGGGATGTAGTGCCAGCCCTCGCTGCCCCTGCAATAATAAAGTCTGGTTTCATTTTAAAAGTTTCCTCACTTTCCGTATAAAAGGTCGGACATATGTTCCCTCCACATATGACCATTTAGGTTTAACAATCTTCTGCTGTTCCTTTATTAGTTTAGAATAAGGGAGGGTATACACTTTGTCATTGATTTCTTCTCCATTACTGACACGCAGAATAGAGTCTTTAGGGACATATATACCCTCCCTGTCATAGTCTTTGTCAATGAATCCTATTACCTCTGTGCCTATGTTCATAAACAACTTACCTGTTATCCAGTTTTGTTCATTACCCTCCTTCGTCTGGAACACTACACTATACTTTGAATCAATACATATTTGGAGGCATTCAGGAAACTTTATATAGCCCAGTAACCAGTAGTTATCTTCCTTTGATAAGATGTCGTTCCATCCTCCACCAGCTATAAGCTTTGTCATGTCTATGTCTTTGGTAAGCCTTAGAAAATCCTCTGTCCTGTTCTTTGCTCCACCAGCATAAAAGAATCTGTCCTCCTTGCGGTGGAATTGTTTTTGATTCTTATAAATAGCATGGCAATAGTGATAGAGGTAAGTCTGCCATCCCATCTCCTGTTCTGTAATGTATGCATCAGGCTCCTTGCCAAACATCTCCGTTAGTTCCTGTGACCATTTGTTAACATCCACACACATGTTTATATGTGGAGGGTTGTACTTGTCAAACACTTCCTTAGTTATCTCTGCTATTTCAAATATTCTTTTATGTCTGCTGTAGTTCGGGTCAAAGGAGAGTTTCTTCGTAGTGTCCGACAGGTTATAAATAGCTCCTATGGAGATAACAGCATCTATCTTTTGCCCTGTGTATCTCTTCATGCTGTACACAGGGGAGAAGGACTTATCTATTGTATATATGTTATATTCCCATGACAGCCTAGCTACTAGGTATGCCATAAGCTGATAGGCTGGGTTGATAGCCCTCCTGTCTATCCATACTTTCCTAGTGCTTGGAGAGAATGCTAATATATTCATTTTGTCCTCCTTCTGGGTCGTCTGCCACCAGAATTTTTGGAGCGGAAGGAGGGAATCGAACCCTCCCTTTCATCTGGTAGATGACGTATCTCCTCTTGATACTTCTTCCGCATTCCTTTGTTTAAAATATACAGGTATCTATGTTGCCATGTCACCTCCGCCTTGATACCTTTTTCTTTTAAGAACTCCTTGCTACTGGTCTTGTACTTATGCCATAGAGATACAGCATGGGTACGCTCTCCATTTGGGAGAATATAAAAATGTGTTTTATGTTTTCCCAGAGAAAGAGCATTGGTAGCCTGATAGATGATACCAGTGTTGCCCATTGCCTCATCAGCATACGTTATTATGAATTGAATGTTTGGATGTACTTGTTTGATATAACTTAGTAGAAGGGAGATTACCTGACTTTCACTGAACTTAGGGAGGGCATCTGATAGCCACATCCTGTCGAACTCACAGTGGTTGTCTAACGTAATCAATTTTGATATGGTACTCTTTTTGGTTGGATTCATGCCATAGCCTAACTGAATAAATCCCTCTGTCTTGTTGACAGCAAAGGATAGAAAACTGTTTCGTGATACCTTTCTGGAGTAGTGGTGTTTGACTACTCCTTTCCTCGCATGGTCTAAGGTACACTTAGTAAGGGTCAGAGAACCGTTGGTTATTCCAATCGGCTCCCTGACCAGCAAACCCTCTTTGTAGATTAGGCTTTTCATCCTATGTAATAATACTTCTGGTTCTTGTGTTCTACGATGTTGAACTCCATCAGGACTGACAGGGTAAACCTCAATGACCCTGCGATACTTGGTTTGGTACAAGACCCTCCTAGCACTTCGTCTACTTCGTCTACGATGTCATCGTATGCCTTGCCCTTCTTACACTTCTTCAGGACTTCATGCATAGCCTGTACTCTGGTCTTGCCTTTCTCTCTCTTGACTTTCTTCTTAGCTGGTTTCTTTTCTTCCTTCTTGGAGTTCGTCTCCTTGACCCTACCATTTTTACCTTTCTTCTTTGTCATTCTTTCTCCTTTCTCTTTCTTGACATTAAATTTAGTAAATCCCAATACGTTTAATACCTTTGCTGTCCTTGCTGTGAACACATCATCCTTGTCAATCTCTTCCCCTGCTTCCTTCAGTTCCTCTATCATGGTCTTGAAGTCATCCTTGCCTATCGTATCTTCACATCCCTCCAATAAGACCTTGTTCATTTCGTCCACAGCATACTCAACGTCTTTTGGTTTCAATGCTGATTCATCCTTTGTCATTGTTTCCTCCTTTGGTTAAGGTTTGAATATAAAGTTAGTTAACACCTTGCAATTATACAGTTAAGCATACTCCTTCCTGTTCTACATTTGTCTCTACTACCCACAACCTTGCGCCTCCATCTGGTGTTTTTCTACAAGCACACTTAGCTCCAAAAGTCTTAAATGCGGCTTGTATCCTGATTGCCATTTTAGTTGTGGGAACATATATTGAATCTCCCACCTCCATCCTGTTGAAAAGTTTTTGATATTCAATCTTACTACCCCTGCGAATATCAGGTACAGGAAATCCTTTCTCTACTTTAAAATTGTCAAAACCATTAAGCCCATAGTTTACTCTTTTCACTTTCATTTGTTCCTCCTTTGGTTAAGGATTAAAAATATAAGGCTCTACTATAGTATGTACATAATCACGAAATTTTGGAAATAATTATTTTTCTTTTTTCTCCCTCCTTTCTTTCAGTTTAGAATCTAGGTATGGTCTACCTATCTTATAGGACATTAATACGTTCACCTCAGCGTTCAGGTCGAAGTCATCGTCTCTTTGTTTCAGTACACCAATACGCATAAGCCCCTTTGGTTTTTCTTCTGGTTGCTGATTGAGGGCAAAGCAAATATCAGACTCATTTATTTTACCTACAGACTCAGCCCAATCTCCTTGCTTGATGTCCTTCTGTGTCCTCATGGTATTAGATTGGCTTGCCGTCACTACCAAACACCTCCTTTCCTGTGCCATTGCTTTATGTGCCATCCACACCTCGTCTATCTGGTGTCTTGTGTCCTGTCTGGTATTGTCTGCGGAGAACTTGTCTGCCATGTCAGTAACTATAATATCAGGCACAAACCCCTCATAGTTTTCCATATTAAGGAGATGTGTCTTCAGGTCTGCCACCGTAGCTCCTTTGGAGGGATACTTAATAAATCTAAACCTGTTCTTTCTTAATAACCCTCCATACAGTATTCTATTCTTTGCCAATACCATTTCTTCAGACAGGACTTCCCTCTTAACCTTCTTGTGCCATATTGCTTGTTTATACTCTTGCTTGCAATTTGTACATGTTTTATATCCCCTCCTTCTAGCTGTTGATGGTTTAAGCAACTCATCATTATCATCAAACACGCCTACATCACATTCTCTCTCCTTCCTTTCGCAGGTATTCCTTTGATTCTTTACACAGTCGAACAGTGGGAGTAGTAGTTCGTCAAGTTCTTTTGTCGGGCATGCATTAAGGTATTGATGTATACGTTTCACCATCTGTTTTTCTGACATCTCCAGACTTGCATACACAACCCTGAATCCCTCCGACAGTCCCAGCAATGCCATCCACATAAGCCACCATGACTTTCCTATACTGGATACACCTACAAACGATACCAGATGCTCTCTTTCAAAATGTCCGACAATCCCTCCTAGCACCCCAGGAAATTGAAACAATGCATCCCCACTATCATCAGCAAAGGCTTTCCGTATTACGTCTTCATCGAATGGGTTTATGCCTTTGGTCTGTGGTCTTGCTACCCTTTCAAACTCCTTGACTATGTTCTCCGCCTTATCTATATTTCCCTTAGTGATGGAGGTGGATAGTTTCTTGCTGACTTCCTTAAGGGCTATCGTCCTGAAATACTTTTCCGATGCATTCAGTGTGTATTCCACATTAAATGTGGGGCTTTCTTCTATTTCATCGGATATGTGGGAGAGGAAACTTGCTGTAAGGTCTTCCTCTTCTTCGGACATCTTGTCCCTGTTGGCTATGAATATGTCCTGTATGTGGTGTAAGGGAGGCTTCTTGTATTCTTCATAGTATTCTATGCACCAATCTGCTACCGTTCTCGCAAAGGGTACAGTGAGGGGACGGTAGATTGGTTTAATCTCTTCAAGAAACCTTCCGCTTAGAATCATACCTGTTATTATGTTCTTCTCTATCTTAGCACTCATTCGCCTGTCCCTTCGTAACTAACTTAAGTCCATTACAATCTTCCTCCATCTCCTTCACAAACCTGTAAAACATTTTTCCGTCTGACTTAATCATCCCCAGCGTTATGTTCACTATCCAATCCTGTCCCTCCATCCACTTAATATATGTTTGGCATAACAGGTCTGGAGTATCAAACAGTCTTTCCATTCTGTCCGTCCTGATGTTGATTGTATCTTGATAGGCTACTAATGTTTTTATTCCCTCTATCAACCTTACCTTATCATTGGAGGGTATTTTATCTTTCGGGTAATCCATTTTAGCTGTGAATATTCTGGTCAGGTGTGGTGTCTGGTCTGGTATGTCCCTCCCTTCCATCAATGATATTGGTGGTTCTTTAATAACAGATAGGAAAACGCTTGTGCCTGTTCTTGGATTATAAATCAAGGTAGGGAGGTCTTTAGTTCTAATCTTTGTATATCCCTCCTTTGAATATAAAGCCACATTCCTTATACCTTGCATGAGTTCTGCTCTGGTATATTTATGTTCCTTAGTAGATATTTTATTC
>Ga0208553_1000321_pt1 | contig 17744 bp, 19 predicted proteins | sample 6_EtaG_FD_184079 | JGI IMG/M metagenome (GOLD analysis project Ga0208553, IMG submission 184079) | Marine viral communities from the Subarctic Pacific Ocean - 6_ETSP_OMZ_AT15160 metaG (SPAdes) (version 2) | ecosystem: Environmental > Aquatic > Marine > Oceanic | place: Pacific Ocean | collected...
TATGTTCGAGAGCTCCTCCACTCCCGGATTTTCTAATGCCATTTATCCAATGAAAAAAAGCACCCGTGAAGAGTGCCATTCTACCCTTTCTTAATATAAAAATTGTCGTTTGTGTAGTGTTAATTTTACCCTGGCGGTGAATTTATACTATTTTCTTGCTTTGTTTTGGTTTTGTATTTGGAGTTAATTTTTTCGTTGACTTTAAGTCCGTGCTCTGCTGCGAATCCTTGATCGAGGATATGCTTGTTTTCAACGAACGTGGAGAGAATGTTGAGAATCTTTGCGTGAAGATCGGGTGATCTTTTTCTAATTTGCTCAAGGTAACCTTCGCCATTTATATTCTTACTCCAATCATTACTTATATAATTACCATCATTTCCGAATGATTTCAAGTTTACAATCGTCTTATTATCAGGAAATACTTCATTTACCGCCTTTGTGATGATTTCCTGAAACTCCTTGTTCGAGAAAATAAGCTCGCCACCGTCATTAAAGGCAACATTGAGAAAACGACCACCCTCCTTGGATCCTATTAAATTAAAATCCAGGATCTTATTTCCGGACATTTCAGATGCAATTCTATTAGCAGCTTCAGAAACTTTCAGCGTTTCATCCACCGTCATTATTCTTCCATCCTTGCCAATCTTGATGGCAAGACCATTCGCCTTTTTATGACTTACGCCATACACCGGTCTGTGCCAGGCTATGGCATCCTGTTTTAAAACAATCGCCTTGGCTGCTGCATACGCATCAACCAATAATTTTGTATTCTCATCCAGAGCCACTCCCGTAGCCTTGAAGGCTTTTGGAATGACAACTTCCGTTTGAGATCCGGGTGAAACCAATCCTTCAAAATGTCCGGGAACCTCAAACTCATCCGGTGAAAGAATGCCGATTTCCTTGGCGAGAAGATCATTGCCATTCTCATCCAAAAATAATTTTGAATTTTCTACATGATATTCATTTTTAATTTTAAAGTCCAAATCATCAAAACCAACAAGATGGCTGGTTGTTCCCCCTGGAGCTGACTCCCAGGATATTTGCGCGAGATTATATTTTATGGCATCGGCATAATTCATCTTCGCCAAATCCATGCCGACTTTCTGCGCCTTGGATGAAACCCAAATTTGCGCTTGCACTTGATTCACTGTCCAGGAAGGATCAAACTTTTGCGCTTCATTTGTTAACCTTTTTATTTCATTGGCAACAAACTTATATTGAGCGGCTGTCGGCGTTCCTTCAAAATTCTTAAATCCGAAGGCGCGCATCATCCAAATGTCAACTACAGGCTCATTGAATAATTCAGGATCTATTTCCCTTGCAATCGCCTTATAAAAATTATTTGTTTTCTTTCCTGTCCAATTTTCACCTTCTAAAATTAATTTAGCCTTTTTGCTTTGAGCCGTTGGAAAGCGACCGGTAAAGATGTCCTGTCCGGCTCTCCAGGCGCTGTACGCCTGAACCGCAAAACCAAAATCCGTTCCAACGCCCGTACCAGAGCTAAAGACACCTATCAGTTGTGCGAGCTTATCCGCTTCCTTTTTATCACCTTGAACCAAATCAAGGATTTTTTTTGCACTGTCCTTGTACCAATATCTTCCTTGAGGAAATTCGCCGTACCTGTCATAATGAGCGGAATGATCAATTAACTCATACGCCTTTCTCCTGATCCATGATAACTTTTGAGGATTCTTCACTCCGGGAGGAGCTCCGATGTATTGACCGGTCGTGCCTACCCTTTTTGGTTCTTCAAATTCAACTTGGTTGATATTAATTTCAGATTTTTTTTTTACCGACACAGGATCAACAACTTGAGATTCTGCGGTTTTTATTTCTTGAATTTTATATCCCTTGCCCAGAGCTTCTTGAACCGCATCCGCCTCCTCCTTCGTGGCGCGAGATGCAATGGGATTGTTGTCAGCATCTAAAATCTTAAAGGTGCCCTCGGCACCCGTATCATTTGATACTTTTAATCCAATCTCTTCCGATAATAACTTTCTTCCCTCCTTGTTATGCTTCAATCCCTTCATTAACCTGAAAACTTGTTTAACGCCAGTAAAAGCGCCTCGGAGGAATATAGGAACGGGAATGTTGCCAATGGCGTTCTTCACCTTGCGCTCAAAGACGGTGTCATCACCATCCGCCGCCAGGGTTTCCACGATTGCAACGCGGATCTTGTTGGAAGTTTCCTTGCTGTAACCAAAGGATTCGAGTGCGTTCGCTAAATTCGTGTCATGTTCGTGTGTGGTGGCACCAACAAATTCCGTGCCCAGTTCCGCCAGGATGATTCTTCCCCAGGTGTTAATCCAGGGAACTTTTCCCAGCATCTTGTACATGCCGATTCCGGGTAATCCGTACTGAAGAGCGTACTCCCCCAAAATAGGCATGCCGAAGGATTCATCCTCATACTGCATGTCAGTGTCGTAAAGTCTTTTCATGGGAAGGGATATTTCTTGCCATCCCTCCTTTAATGTTCCGTTTATGTCAAAAGGTGAGAACTGACCGCCCGGTGAATATTCCGGATCATCGGAATTTTCCCTCAAGGTGATGGTCATGTTTTTTTCATTATTGCGATAATAGGTTTCCCCCGCCACGCTTTCGACCATGTTGCTGTACGCGCCGTTGCTCATGAGATCCAGCGCATTGATGGCGGAAATGTTTACTTTTGTCGCCGCTCGTCTTATCGACATCCAATTATCTTTTTTACTTCGCACAAAAAAATTCTTCACACCCTTCACCATGCTCATGGTCGCTTCCGCTTGCTGCAAGGATGATTCCAGTTGTCTTTCACCAATGTCGCTTATTGATTTTTTCGTCTTGTCCAAAAGATCAACCGGCTCCGAAGTGAGTAAATGCGGCATGCCTTCATCATCAATCCCCATGGTGTGCTTGGTTTTCGTTTCCCAGTCAATGTACACATCTGTTTCATTGAACTGATCAGCGGATATGTTTTGCGCCATCGAATTGTAAAGGGGATTGCTTACATCCTCTATGTGATCCGCGGCTTCATCGGTGTTTATAAAATTTTTTTCCATTATTCTAATAGGTCAAAGTATTGTTGATATTGAAGAATCGCATTTGCAATTGCCAGCGCCTGTTTAGGATCTTTAAGACCTAAATCCTTTCCGGATTGCAGCGTTTTAACGGTGCCGCGAAGATCTTCATAATCAAACCAATCGGGTAATCCTTGAGGAAATTCACTTTGAAGATACATTCCAATTCCTCGTTTCATTTGAGCCACAATGTCATCTTTTATGATCTTGCTGTATTTATCAAAAATTTCCTTCTTCTTGTCCTCCGCCAGCGATGTGGTCGCTATTCTTTTATTTTCCGGAACCGCCATCCATTCTTGCCACTCATTGTTCGCCTTGGCGGCGTTGGAAGTGATGACCATGTGAATGGGGTTGTCCGTGTCAATCGCTGACTCAATGATGCCGTATTTGTTCATAATCAATTTTCCAAAAGTGGATTTAAGATTATTCAGCTCCGTTGATTGCAATGACATTAATTCCTGGAAGTCCTCCTGGCTTAAATCACCCGCGGCGTTGATGACATCAGCAAAGGATGACAGACCCAGTTCAATGTTCGTTTTTAATGTTAAGTAAGTGCTTTGAAGCGTGTCCTCCGCAAAGACCGTTTCCCCGTCAATGTAGCGTTCCACTGCATCCAGTGTTTTCCAGTCAACGCTCTGTAATTTTTTTAAATTCTCAAAAGCTGATTCTATCGCCGCTTCCTTTTCATTCCTGTCCTCTTCACTGCCGACATCGGTGTCCGTTAAGTAAATCGTTCGCAGAAACTTGTTTGTCTCCCTCTTTTCAAATTTTTCTTTTCTAATGTCCAGCTTGTCCTCCATGCTGATTACATCCATCTTCTGCTTGATGGCTGCATCAAAGATGCCTTGCACCATGTCCGGATTGGTCTGCCACAGCTCCCTCATGGTTTGCGCCACTCCCGCATTGGAGATGTTTTCAAAGTTCAAGGAGATCGCCTTGTCGGCGATGTCCGCGATGGATTGTATCGGAAGATTCTTGGTGAAATTTAAAAACTGTCCTTCCGTGACATCCCTTTTAAAACTGTCCATCGCCGCGAGCAATGTTTGTGATGGAACCTTGTGTGAGATTTCATCAAATAATTGAATCACCTTTGCAAAATTCTTCCCCCTTGTTTCCTCATCCATGTTGATGTCGCGAATAAGTTCAGCTTGGATCATGTCAATGGATGTAAAGACGGAAATGATGTGTTCCTTGTCAATTCGTTTATTCGCCTCCTTGTTGACCTGATCCGCAATTTCAATCCATTCCAGTTCAAAAGTTGACTTGATTTGATTTCCAAGCAGTCCTTTGGCATCCTTGTTGTTCGTTACATAAGTCCGTATTAAGTTATTTTTTTTATCAAGAAGCAAGGCTCCCATATCCAATGGATCAAAAGGAGTTATCGAACCATCATCGGGATTTATTACGCCGGTGTACAAAGCCTGTTGATATTCTTGCAGCTCCCCCTTCATGGAGAGAACGGCGTTATTCAAAATGGTCTTGTTCTTGGCATCTTGCAGTGAGGTGGCGAAATCAACAACGGCGCTTCCCGCTCTTGCCGAGGCATCCGCCAGTTGCAAAAAGGGGGATGAAAGGGATCCGCTTGGTAATAAAAAATTAGGTTTGGCTCCGGGTGTAACTTGAACCTGGGTGCCGGTGAGTTCTTCTGCTGTGGGAATTTTAACCATAATTAATAATATTTGTTCCAAAGTTGTCCTGTCGTGGCAGCTCCTCCTAATAAGGAAGCTCCCGCCTGATATTTATATCCTAACGCCTGGTTCCTCGCCGTCATGTTCGCGACATCACCTTGCATTCTTTCAAAGACCGCTGCATCCATTTGCTTCTTCACGCCGATGGCTGCGTTGTAATCCATCACCTTTTTTTCAAAAGCGACAAGTTCCGCATTATTCTTTATGACCTTTTGAGGGGTGGAAGTCGGATCACCGTCATCCAGGACAATGCCGTTCTTCAAATAAGCGACATTCGTATAAGCAGCCTGGCTTCTCGCGATGCGGTTAAACTTGATTTTATTAATGCGGTTCTGCTCATTGATTAACTCTGCATCCTTCTCGGTGATGTCCGCGCGGTAATTATAAATCTTTTTATTGTACGCGCCTTCTGTTTCCGCAGCATTGGCTGCGCCCATGTATCCAAGAGTGGATACAACGGTTGTTGCCGCTGATGCGGCTATTGCCAGTGGTGCCATTATGTTATCCTCGCAAAGCGAATGAAGTCCTTGCCTTCAATGTCGTATTTTTTCATTAAACCTTCTTCCTTGAAACCCAGCCACTTGGCGAATCTAATTCCTTTTGGAAAATCAGACCGTACGGCTGTTTGTAATCGTACAATCTCATGTTCCTGATATAACTTGTCCAATCCTTTTCTTATGGTGCGCGCAGCCAGGAGGGGGTAATCCCAAATCTTATTGGATCCAATGACCCATCCTTCAAACACGCCGTGCCACATCGGCACAATTCCACCGCTGCAAATAAAAGAGTTGTCCTTGACGGCGGTGAATGACTTGTCTTGAAACTCCAGATTGTTAAAAATGTCAAAATGATCGGGATCCATGCCAATCTGCGCGGCGTTGGTTCCCTGGCTCATCATGATCTTTGCGTGATCTGACTTAAATGGAATAAGATACATTATCCCTCATTGCTTGTTAATCGCGGATACACCGCCAACACGGTCATTGGCAGAGGTTGTGTTTGACGAATGATGATTTTTGCATCCGTGCTGTAATCACCACGAAACTCTATCTCCTTGTCACCCGTGATCGGCGTGATCGCCGTGCTCATCGGCATGCTACCCGTGCGAAAATTAATCGTTTCCATGTCCGTTTCATCGGATCCGACTTCCGCGCCAACCGTTTTATAAAAACGAAGCGTGACATCGTGAATCCTTTTTATCTTTCCCTGGGATGTGCCTTCCTGACTTGGCACTTCCAACGGCATTGTTTCCAACAAGGATGAATATCCCAACCCCGCCTGGACAACGCTCGCTGAACGATCCAATGTTACGGCTCCGCTTGAAACCGTCTTATCAGGATGACTTGAGCCATCCGCTAAAATGGAAATTGTCTCCCCTTCCAGGTGGTCAAGTCCGGTGATGGATGTTGTCGCGGTGCTGTCGTACGTCAAGCCGCTGTCAACATAAAAAGCATCCTCAATGTCATCCCCGTAATCATACGAGGAAAAATATTCCACATACCGCCTGACCGAACCATTGATGATTCTTTTAACGATCATGTAAGTCGTGTCCTCATTAAGATCACCCGGTATGGTCGCCACTGATTCAGCCATGGTGTTGGTGAAAATGTTATCCGTTTGCTCGCTCGTATGAGCTGATGTTAAAGAAACAAAAGAGCTTAAATCCAATCTTGTTGATATTTTAAATTCATTGTCATTAATTTTTTTAACATAATATTTTGTATTCTCGGACAATCCTCCGATCGCGGTTCCGGTGTTATCATAATAAATAACATCATTCGTGTTCAGTCCGTGCGATGCAGAGTGCAGCGTGTCATTCTCAATGTTCACACCCTGGTAAATGTACTGCGTTGTATCACTGCTCGGTGCCGTTGTTAAGCTAATCGCCGTTCCCGCCGTGGCATCAGCGGATGTCGCAGCCAGCTTAATTGTATTACTGTCTGAACTAATCAAATAATACAAGGTGTCCGTCTTTAATCCTCCAATCGGATTGGATGCCGTATAATAATACACGGCATCACCCGTTGAAAAACCATGGGAGGAAATGGTTATTGTGTTGCCTGATGTTGAAACATTGCTTGCGTTCGCCGTAAAACTTTTTGATTGTTGTATGATGTTTTTAGTCGTGTCGGATTTACCGCCAAGAATATGCCGGTGCCATCCTATGACATTCTCCACGCGCTGATAAGTCATCCCCGCCAGGATGCCGTCTGTCTTTGTTGTCCATACAATGCTGTCCGGTTCCTGTTGATAGGACAGTTGCGTGATTCCGCTCTTGGTGACATGCTCCGCCAGGATTGTCAGATCCGGCGCGACATAAGAATCAACATTGTAATCATAAACTAATTCGCGTAACTTCCTTTTCGCTCTCTGCAAGAACAAAGTCACGTTCGCAACCGGTATGACATCCACATTGGCGGATCCATAAGCCGATTGTCTTTTAATCTGTATGTTCGTTGGCGTGATAGGCTCCGAGGTGCTTGAAGCTGTCGCCGTAAATTCCCCGCCAGTCGTTCCAATGATCAAGGTGCGCATGGAGGAGAGATACCTCACCGCGTTCACCTGGTCAGAGCCGATGGTGAAAGTCAAGGCATCATCCGCATCCGTTCCGGTCGTTATGTCCTCAAAGTCACCCGCCACGCTGAACCATAATTTTTGTGGAGCGGTGTTGGTGTTCGCAAAAACCAGTCGTTCCTCATAAATCGCCACGCAACTCGGATAGTTGTTTGTGGAGGTGAAAGGATCTGAAGTTGGCGCGTAGCTTCCGATAGTCCAGCTTGCATGCGCCGACCTGGTTAATTTTTGCGGCTTGTAAGTCGGATGCACGATGTACATCGTGTCCGCAGACTGCGCGAATTTTAAATTAAATAAATCCGCAGTCGCATAAGTTGTTGTAATTTGATAAATTTTATTAATCGTTCCCGCGGAGGAATAAGTCGTGTAACCGGAAGTGTCCACATTGCTTCCATCCACGTCTTGCAGTTCAAAAGTATTCGTTGTTTTATTGGCAACCTTGAATGTCTTGCCGTTGACTTCGGTCATTCCCACGACACTGGTAATGATGACAAAATCGCCATTGGAATATCCGTGCGAGGATGAAGTGACAACCCCTGGATCAGCTCCCGTGATCGCGGTTATCGTCTTATCCCCTTCGGTTATGATTCCCCCATCCTTGAAGAAACGGATATATAAATTACCAAACTCCAGGACATAGGTCTGCGTTGTTGAAAACTCAAAGGGAATCAGCCTGGTTGATAAAGAACTTGTCTTGACTTCGTGAATGAATTTCGTTCCCGGTCGGCGGCTTGCGCCTCCGTGCGGATGAATGGTCATGTTCTCCATGATCTTGCACCCGTTGAAATATTTCTCTAAATCCGTTCTTCCCCTCAACCGCGGGGATAACTCCCCAGCCGTGAAGTTGGTTAATGCCGCTGAAACTTTAGGCATTACAACCTTGAAGTTATAAATTCATTCGCTTGAAAACGATTCACCGTATCAACAGAATTTTCCGCCGCATCGGCGTGCCGAGCTTCTCGTAATTTTAATTCGTATAACTCATATAAGCCGCGCACCAATCCGTTGTTCTGCGTGATGGCAAAGCATAATTCATGCGCCAGTCTCGCCGCGACTGTTTCACGCAATAACGTATCAAATTCATTGGGGTCGGTAATTTTCGCCACATATAAAATTTTAATCGTGCTTTCATCACTCAATATCTTTCTTCCTTCAACGCGATATTCCTCACCCGTTGAAACCTCGGAGTATTGTGATCGAATGACACGCAAACAATCAGAAGGCAGCGTGTACTGATAAGAATATTCAAATGTGGGTGTGGCGGTGTCTTGCGCCAGCTCCACGCGTTTTAACAAACAGTTCCAGGGATGCGCGCGAAAAACCGCATCGCGTACCGGTTCGTAGCGTTGGTTCAATAACCGTGCATTCTTGGAATCCTCCGTTAAACTGACAATCCTTGTCGCTCCCAAAATATTTAATGATGAATTACAAATTTCTACTACTGATGCCATGATTTCCTTTAAAAAAAATAATTAAAAAAAAAGAGGGGGATGAACCCCCTCTTATTCGACTTTTAGTCAACAATGTAAACGATGTAACCTACCAGGTCATCACCATCCGCTATTGCTGTAGTTGATGTAGCACGAAGAACAACTCCGTCTTTGCTTTCAAAGACATGAGTTCCACCAGTTGCTTTTGTCGCAGCCAAGGCTCCTTCCATATCGAAGTAGCCGACTGTGTCAACATCTTCCCCGTCAACCAATCCGTCAGGATCAGCCGAGGTAGTGGTTCCGTCTTGCGCCGTGTACGCATCCCATCCAAGATCCAGTGTCGCTGAACTTGTTGTCCAGTTCACATAGGCTCTTGATAATGCCAATAATACTCTCACTCTACCAGCCGGTAGTTCGCCAAGAGCAACTGAAGAACTTGCATCCCCAGCACCATCCTGGTCGTGAGTGAAGAACATGACTCTTAATTTGCCGTGTTCCTCCGTAGTCTTATTATTAACAACAGGAGTTGCAGTACGGTTAGTATATTCAGTTGATTTCTGAGTAGTAACAGCCATTTATATCCTCCTATTATTCGTTGCACGGAATTTGGACTACTTTTTCCTCTTCCATTCGAGTGGCACCAATGCTCATGCAGTAGTAAACTTGAGTGCTGTATGATTTATCAGCTCTCTCATCTATTCTTGCACTAACATCCTTGCCTATTGCGAGTTTAATCGCATCCTCGGTGAAAGCGAAACATAGCCTGTCATCCGTATAGGTTGAGTCAAGATTAAGCCTGTTTGACATAATAAACTTGAAACCAAGGAATGAATCAACTTGACCCATTGCTAAAGCCTTCACGGTATTATAATCAGAGTTCTTAACCTCTGTAGTGTTAAGCAAATCCTCTATTTGGGTTGCTCCACACACTACATATCTTTTTAGTGATGGATCTACATCTTTGAGATCCAGTTTCTTCTTCGCATCCAAAAGTTTTGCAATGTTCAATCCAGTGGATTGATCTGATGTTGCATATTTTTGAGTGCTGGGGAGTGCCGTGGATGTCGATCCAGTTTCTCCCGTATAGGCAGTCGCATTAAATGCTGTGATGATAACGTCATCAATTGATCTTCCCATTGCCGCTGCTGCTGCTTTGGCATAAGTTGAAGTAGGATCAATCAGCATTCTTACTTTGTCCTGATCATCTATGAGATCAGCCCATTCGTAGTCAGCCAATGACACCCTTCTTCTTGAATGAGGAGTATCAATCTGTGGAGTGTCTGCGTGTCTACTTGACCTGACCTGGGCACTTGTCGCTCCGACTTGGTCGAAATAAGCATTCTTCCCGGTCACAGATTCCACATCCACAGCTTCACGCAAACGGCTACCCATTTGTTGTGCTAGCAGTTGTACATTATTTGAATATTGCTGTACAAAAGCCGTGGTAATTTCACTTGACATAATTGTCCTCCATTAGTGAAAAAATTAAAACGATAAGCTCCCTATCTCTATAGACTTAATCTGTATTTAACGATTAGTCATCGTGATGCTTTCATCATGTCAATGGAACCCGAAGGCTACTCCATGAACCAATATTTCTATCGGTTATCCCGTTACCGTTAATTCCATCAAACGAGCAACCTCATCAACGGCGCGTTGATGATTGGGATGATTTTTATCCCAGTACGGTTGTCCTTTGTTCATTAACGCATCAATTTCCTTTTGCGCCACATTCGGTGTCATTATGTTTTCTTGCGGAGCTCCCTGAAGTTTATCTTCTGAAATAGCCTCCCCGATTTTAATGAACGCGCGAATGATCGCCGGATGGTTTCCTAAAGGCGTACCATCCGCCAACTTTGTTTCAAAAATTTCCGGATTTGCAAACTGCTTGGCAACGCGTTCAGCCAGTTGAATTTTACTGTCCGTTGCCTTGCCAAACTCTTTTTGTAAATCCTTGACAACGCCTTCCCTGTTGTCATTTAAAGTTATTTCCGCCTCCTTAACAACCGCCGCGTTCAATTCATCATAGAATTGTAAAATGCCTTGCGCTTGCTGCGGAAGCAAACCTAACTTATGTGATACTTCTTTAAAAGAGTTCAAGTTTGAACCGTCATCCCCTTCGGGAAGTTTATATTCAAACTCATATCCATCCGAAGTCTCCGGTCTGCCGAGCTTGCTATAAACCTGGTTCCAGTCCTCCTCGGTTCCGTATTTTCCCGGTAAGGCGATCTTATCCTTGCCCACCATTCCTTGCGCATGAACGTATCCCTTCGCCAGGGAATTTACATCATGTATGTCTTTGAGAGAAGTATCATCTCTTATATCATCTGATAAACTGTCCTTCCAATTTGTTTCAACCGGAGCTTCGCTTACAGACGGTTGAGATACTTGCTCTTCCGCTACCTGTGTTTCAGCCATGTTTTACTCTTTCCTTAATTTAAAGTTTAAAAAATTCTCAATGTGTAGGATGACGTTACGCTGTCCTTCATTGAACGCAGCAGTGTTCGCATCTTTATCAAACGTGCTGCGATTTCCATAACAACGCGAACGCAGATCAATTAAAACTTTTTTTCCGCCATCCGTGTTGAATGTTTGCTTATACAGATCAATGATCTGCAATAATTCCTTCGGTACTTGATCAGCCACCCAAGCCTCCGACCGCTTTCACCATCGGAGCCGCCTGTCCGGCTGCCTGTGCATCAGCTCTCGCGGCTTCGGCTTGCGCCGCCGCCTGTTGCTGCTGCGCTCTTTGATTTCGTAATTCTTGAACCTCCCCGTCTGAACGAATGACCTTGCTTGGAACGCCTAATATTTCAGCGATGTGTTTCACCAAGTTGTCGGTGTCCACATAATCCAGCATCGGAGCCACCTGGTTAAGCGGCATGATGATTTCCAACGCTCTCATCATCGCATTGACATCACCCTGTCTCTGCGCTCTAGCAAGCGGTGATACATACTCAATGTCAATGTCCAATCCTTGCAATGTCGGAGGCGGTGCCGGTAAAATTCCATCACGCAATAAAATGTTAAAAGTCCTGTCAATGAGGGGTTGCAACATTTCTGATTGCAGCCTTCCCAGAACCGGTGCCAGCAATCGCATCTTTTCTTCATTACGCTGTAAGACTTCCGTTGCGGTCATGGTCACATTCTGCGCCATCAACAGTTGATCAACAAAATACGCCTGGCGGATCGCCTCCCGTCTTTGATTTTCATATTCCAAACCAAAAGGAAAGTTCGCGCCGATGTTCAATGGTTCAATTCGATCCCTGGAACCCGATCGATAAAAATTCAATCCTCCGGGAATGGTCTTGATCGGCATGATGAAACCGTCATCAGGAACAAGGAGCGGCGGGTCAATGGTTTTTTGAGCCGCGCGGATCATTGTCTCCGACATCTTGTTCAACATCTTAATGTCCGGCAACGCCGTCATGGATGGTGATCTTCCATATACCTCCACGCTTGATTTCACAAAACGCGGAACCACATACGGAAATTCATTGAATCCCCCCTCACCCAGCATTTTTCCATCAATCGTCAAATAAATGGAAGAGAAAGGCTTGTTGACATCATCAATTTTTTTCACATCGCGCTTATCACGCGGCATGACACAATGCAGAAACTCCAGTTCCTGATAGGGATTCTCCTCTGATATTTTTTTTATCTCCTGTGTCGCCGCTCCAAACATGTTGAAGGCGGCTCTCGCGGACATCTTAAATTTGCGAAAAACCGTGTCAACCACGCCTCGCTCATTCTCCTGAATGAATATTTCTGAAATATGCCTTGTTGAAAATCGCAACTGCTCCTGGTCGCTTCGTTCCACAAACATGCAACCCGTGCCGAAAGCGATGAGATCCAAATACATTTCATGGATCTCTTGCTGAAAATTGGAGCGGTTGAACGCCTGGTACATCTGCCTGGTGCATTCCTCCAGCCATTCGTTAATGGCATCATCCCCTTGCAGCATCGGATCCTTGAATTGCAGTGAGAACCACGGCGAAGCCGCGTTCGTCAGCATTCCGTGCAGAGAAGATGCCAATAGTTCGGCGGCATGAATTGCGGTTCCATCATACACCAACTCCGTTCTCTTTGATCCTTTAGCCTGTTTCTTCGTGACATCAGCTCTTCGCGGCAATACATAATCACCGATCTCCTGCCAATGACTCTCCCAGGTGCCGCGCATCACTTTCAACTTGCCGTACCGGTCTAATAATTCCTTTGCTTTATTTGTCGCCATTAATCACCTAAATTTCCTTTTAATAATTTATCCGTCTCCCCCATCAGAAACGCCTTGCGGTCTTTCCCGGACAATAATAAATTTTTCTGCAACACCGATTCATGTCCCTTCGGCGTGCCTGTAATTTTCTTATCACCCAGCTTTAAGTCCTTTTCAATTTTTTTTCTTTCCTTCATGTTTCCGCTTTGATAACTGCTCGCCAGCACCGTTGAAGGATTGAACAATTTTTCCGCGAATGGTTTCATGATCGCCGGCGCTATGGAAGATTTGAACTTCATTTGTGAAATTTCCTGTGCCGCGGTCGCCTTTATGGTTCCCGTGTCACCGTACTTATACCCTTTTTCATCCAGCATGCGCTGACCCGCGGATGTCAGGATGGCTGCGCCGCTTGAGCTTCGCAGTATCTTTCCGCTGCTGTCCGTTGCCGCCATGCCAGGAAGTTTTGCAATATTCGACCTGACGATCGCCACATCCTGTGATGCTTGCATTCTTGACGGATCGCTTGACTGCGCCGCGTTGATCGCCGCTGAAATCTTATCCACCCCCTTGGAGCCTGTGAACTTCGCCGCCTCGTTTTCCTGTTTTTTCCTCAAGCGCTCGGCTGCATCGGCGTATCTCTTATCCCTTCTCGCCTTCGCCTCCAGCTCCCTGGCTTTCTTATCTAATTTTGCCTGTCTTTCCTGGTGCGCGCTGTCATCATGACCGCCGCCTCCAGAGCCGCCGTTTCCACCGGAATAACTTCCGCTGTCCGTGTTGCTGCTTACTGATGACCCCATTAAGAGCCTCCTCCCAGCAATGGCTTAAAAAATTTCGGCTTGGATATGTCCCCCATGACCCCCGTCACGATTGTTGATGCCTGGGCGGATGCCTCCCCTTTTTTCATGACTTTTTTCACGCCTTCATTCACCACATCGGTGTCGGGTGAAACGGATGGCGTGAGATTAGGATTAAAATTCACCGCTCCCGGATCAGAGGATGCTGATTTAACATCCCTCACCTTCGGCACTGGTGTCGGTGCCGGTCTTGGTTTTGGTATAAATGGTTTTATTATCGATCCCATGATCAACTCAATAAAGATGGTTTGTATGATTCTTCTTCCTCTAATATTCCTTGCGGGGAGGTGAGAATCGTTTTCTTCCTTCCCGTCTTTTCCTTGACCGCCGCCACAGCAGCCTCACCAGCCGCCGCTACCTCCGGATCCTCCATGGTCGGAGCAACCGGCAAAGGTTCCGGCTCCGGGAGTGGTGGTGGCATGACGATCTTTGGTTTTAAAAAACCCATTACATAACTCCTAATGCTGTTTGAAGCGGATTATAATTGTTGTCCGCGATTTGCTGGGGTGCCTTGCGCTCCCCTATTCCCTGATCCATGGCGATGCTCATCGTTCTGAACGCATCAGCGGCGTGGGAGCTCCAATCGTGTGTCGGTTTTCCCAGCACCTTTAACGCCGGATTGTACTTTCGGTGATAGTGCCGCAGCGCATCGATCAACCGTTCACATTTCTCCCGGTCAATCCATACGGTGTTCATCCTCATTGAAGCGGCGTGCAAGCCATCCTCCAGGGACAGCTTGGGTGCCACGCGGAAACGAATGCCCAGTTCATAGGCTGTCTCCCTTCTGCTGACACCGTTTGAAAAATCCCGTTGTTCTATGTCGTGCGGAGCCATGTGATCCCCGTAATAGTATCCCATCTCATCCGCCTTTTTTTTTAAAATTTTCGCGAAGTGAGGCAAGCCTTCATCCGCCGTTTCATAATAATCACAAATGTAAGTCGCTCTTCCGGAGGTGTAGTAAAAAATGATACTGGTCGCATCTCCAATCCCCAGATCCCAGGCGGTGTTGATCTTGAATCCGGGATCATAGGGAACTTTTGTAATTCTTCCATCATCCTCCATCCTCTCCATCTGCCTTCCGTAAACGCTTCCGGATATGGCGGCTGAAAAATCACACTCAAGCTCCTGGCGGTATTCATCCTCCGACATGGTGTCGCGGAGCTGCTTCAGCTCCTCCTCATCCAGAATTTTCGTCTCTGAAACCTTATACACCTTGACGTACCAGGCGGGATCAACGCACGCCTTCTTGTAAATATTATAAAAAAAATTATTGGTTCCCTTCGGAGTCCCCAATATCAAACAGCCACCCTTCCTGTCAGCGAGCGCCGGCAGAATGATGGAAGTGAAAACCTTCTCCTCCATGTCCGCCGCCTCATCAATCACGCAAAAATCAAAATAATTTCCACGGATGGATTCACCAACCTCCCCGGACAGGATCGTTATCCTGGCACCGTTCGGAAGATCAACCTTCAGCTCCGAGGCGTTCACCTTCACTCCCGGAATGTTTTTCGTGAATTGTATCAAGTAATCAAAGGCAATGCTCTTTCCTTGCTTGAATGTCGGCGCGATGTACGCATACCGCGGATGCGGCAATGGATTGCGAAACGCGTGCCTGATCAAGTGATGCAGCGAGAGGTAACTCTTGCCGAACCTCCTGTGGCACAAGAGAACGGCGAATCGGTGCTTGTCCAGAGCTTCGTGTATTTCACGCTGCTGCCTTCTCGGAGAATAAGGAATCCTGATGTGCATCAGTGCACCAGCTTGCTGCCCATGTCACGGTCAACAATATTATTTTTATTGAATTGATTAATGCTCAAAGTGAGCGCGATGAATTCCTTGAAACAGTTCATCTCATCCTGATCGTTGAATCCGATGAAATCCACTGTAATTTTTTTCTTTTTTTTCTCCGTTGAAAGAATGCAAAAAATTCTCTCGTTGAAATCTTCTATCTGTTCATCCATGGTTGTGGCTCCAAGTCGGGAGTCTATTATCGCTACTACCCGCTCCCACATTTCCAGGGGGTACCGGGGGTTCGTTTCCCAAAAAAGAGAGGTTCCTTTCCTTTAATAATTATTTTTTTTCAACCACCGCTCAATTTATTATCGATCCAGTTCCTAAAGCTAGGAACGAAGCAAAGAAAACAAAGAAAAATCAGGTGGTGTCCGGATGCTTGTCCGGATCAGAACGCGGGAGCTGCTGGATTGTTTTAGAACTTCTCAATGTGTGCGTGAGGTTCGTGTCATTGTTCTTTTGAGTTGGATCTTCCCAGCTAAACGTGATCTTCTGGTCACCCTTGTGCTCGTTGATCAGCTTGTCATTGTAGTTCGGTATGAGCTTGGACATCAGCCATCTGATGTGTATCAGCTTCTCCCTGACAATGCTCATCTCCTGTGGTGAATAGTTCTTCTCCAGTATCTCAATCGCCTTGTCACCCCAGGTGTGCGCTCCGTTGATCCTGGCTGTCGTCATCTGCTTGTTGAAATCCTCATCATCCCTCATCGCTCTGTAAATGGTCGAGAGTGATGGCATTCCCCTCCTCTTTGAAATCTTCGTCAGAGGCTCTCCCAACTGGAGCAGTTCTAATGTTTTTTCTTTTAATGATTTGTTTAATTTGTTCATCGCTGTAATGTTTGAATGGCAGTAAGTTCTTCAACGCCTTTATTCTGCCTTGAAGCGTTTGTTGTCCGGTGCTCATGCCGCCATGGAACTTGCAGCGACCGCTTGGCAATGCCTTGCATTGACAGGGGTTGCCGTCATACTTCCTTCTCGCACCGCAGATTATTTTCTTTGATGGTCTGCCGACCATGGTCATTCATCTCCACGATCAACAGACCAAGAAATACTGATACCACGGCAGAACATACGTTATGCTATGATACCCTATGGGATAATATTTTTTGTAGCGTTTGTCCATACTTTTTATTTTTTCTTATCTCGTCAATCAAGCGCAGCAAGATGACGGAGAGCTGCCTGTCGAGCGTGCTGCGATGCTTTCCCAGGCGATGACATATTTGTTTCCAGGGAACGTTGCCGGCGCGGCACAGAAGAAGTCTGCGATCCTCCTCCTTTTTCAAAGTCCACAACAATTCATAACAGAACATCATCTGACTGACAGATCTCGGGGAGGGGGGGATGCTCATCGAAACTTTATTCCAGCCGTATCCATACCAGTCATCCTGTTTTATCTCCCATTGCGCGGTCAACTTCTGCTTGGGGAAACCGGATGGCAGTCTGCGCTCCGTTCTCAACGCGCCCTGGAACCACGTCAGCAGTTCCTTGGCGGATATTCCCACCTTATACAGCCAGCACCTCTCTTGCATATCTGAGAGCTCTGTCGGATTCATCCTGATTGTCTGAATAAGCCAGCTTGTACCACTCCAGGAACCTGTCATAGGACAGTCTTTTCCTGACCTTGGGCACGACATCTGCAAGAGAGTTGCGCCGGTGTTTAAGTCCCTTCTTTACGGCGACATAATTTGAATTGGTGTTCTTCCTGAATCTGTTGATGATGTTAAGAACATCAACCCTGTCCACCTTGTCCCCTTTATGAACATCACTAATATCAGTATTTATACTAGTATCTATATTAGTAGATATATTAATAGGTTTGGGGATCACTGGTGATACCGGTATCATTTTTTTGGGGGGTGTTTTCCAGGTCATTTCCACGAAGTTGATCATGTACCTGTTGGACGTTCCCTTCGCCCGCTCGACCTTGATGATGTTGCATTCCTCCAGCAGCTTCACGGCTCTCTTGACCGTGGGAGTGGAGACGTGCAGTTTCCCGGACAAGTATTCCTGGGAGGGGTAGCAGCTCTTCGTCTTGTAGTTCCAGTGGTTCACGATCTCATACCCCACCACCCTGGCGGATGGAGGCAGTCCCTTGAACCGCATCAACTGCTGTAGGATGTAGAATTTATTTTGCACCGAAG
>Ga0208553_1000328_pt1 | contig 17500 bp, 16 predicted proteins | sample 6_EtaG_FD_184079 | JGI IMG/M metagenome (GOLD analysis project Ga0208553, IMG submission 184079) | Marine viral communities from the Subarctic Pacific Ocean - 6_ETSP_OMZ_AT15160 metaG (SPAdes) (version 2) | ecosystem: Environmental > Aquatic > Marine > Oceanic | place: Pacific Ocean | collected...
AAATAAATCAGGATGGTATAAAGATGTTATGAGTCTACAAGGAGAAGGCGCAGCAGAAAGAATGGTTCAACGTCTTAGAGAAACAATAGACACAATGGAGAAATTTACTGATGATAAACAAAAGCAGTATGAGAGAGAATTAAAAGAAACACAACGCAGGATGGAAATAGTAAGAGAAGGTGCATTTATAGAAACATTAGGTGTTATGCCGTCTAAGAAGTTTAAACAAGAAACTAACAAATGGTTAATGCAATTTGGTAGACTTAAAAAGGCGATGAAGAATCATACAAAAGAATTGGGATTAACAACAGAACAGCAAATAATAGCTAATGATGAACTATTAGATAAATTAAGAGAACATTATTGGAGTCTTACAGAAGAACAACAGAGATTCTTTAATCAGTTCCAAAAAGAAACAAATGCAATGCACCAAGAAACAGATACACTTTCTCGCGGGATGATAAAATGGGCTGATGATTTTGATAATGCAAGAGGAAGAATAGAGGATATGGGTGTACAGTTAGCACAAAGTTTAGCTGATTCTCTTGGTAACTTTTTCTTTAAAACCATTAAAGGTGAATTAACCAGCTTACAAGAAACTTTTCAGAGTTTCTTTGATTCCATATTAAAAGAGATAACAGGTTTTGCAGGTAAAACAATTGTTTCTAAAGTTATTAGAAAATTTGCACCAAAGCTTCTTCCAAAGGAAGGTGCATCTGTAGAAGATTTAAAAGCAATAGCACAGAAAAAGTCTGATGAAGATAAAGAAATAGCAAATGAACAATATGGGGTATTAAAGTCTATTAGTGATACAGTAAAAGAAGCTAAAGAAGAAGATAAAAAAATTGCTGATAATACAACACATAAAGAAGGTGGTGTACCAGTTACTATTCAAGGGGAGCAAGCAAAGCAAGCAAAGACAATACCAGAATTGGAAAAACTTAAAAAGGAAGATTATCTTACAGGAATTAAAGAACATAGATCACCCAAATCCAAACATGCTGGATATGTTGATATGTACGGTTCTACTGCTGGTGAATTAATTAATAAAGATGTTGCAAAGGATGGTAAAATATCTTATAAAAAGATTACAGAGAATCAAACAGATGAAATTGTAGCTGCTGCAGAGAAGCAACCAAAAGCTATATCTAAGGAAAATATGTTAGTTTTTCAATCTTTATTAAATAAAGAAAAAGAAGAAGAAGAAGAAACAGATAAAGAATATAAATCTGGCGAATGTAGTTGTGCTGATAAACTATGTGAATGTATTAAAGATGCTATTGGTTCAAAAGATGGACTTAAACCTAAACTTGCTGAAGGTGAAGATAAGGAAAAAGAAGTTAAAGTAAAAGAAACAGAAGGTTTATTTACAAGGATTAAAAGTGGTGTAAGTAGTATTTTAACAAATATAGGAAGTGCTGTTAGCACCACAGTTAGAGAAATAGGTAAAGGTTTACTCTGGGTATTTAATAAAATAACTTTTGGTTTGTTAAAGAAAAAGACACAAGATGAAAGTAAATATGGTGGTTATTCTAGTTTATCAGAAATGTATGCTAATAGAGAATTTGATAAAGAGAAAGAATCTTTAGATCTAGGGGAAAGAAAAACAGGACCTATAGAAGATATATCTAAATCTCTTGAAGGTATGGAAAAAGATACAGTAAAAAGTTCAAAAAGAAATAAAGAAAATGAGCAAAAAGGTATTCTTGGTAACCTTAAATCTAATGGGTGTGATTGTGCTGAAAAGATATGTGCATGTATTAAAGAAAGTATTGGTGATGGACCTGGTTTTCTTTCAAAACTTGGAGGTGGAATAAGAAGGATTGTAGGTGGTATAGGTACTGCTATTGGTGGTGTTTTAACAGGTATAGGTTCAGCTTTCTCTAAAGTATATGGGATGATAAAAGGTGAAAAGGGTGGAACAGTCAAATCTGTAATAGAAAAAGCACCAAAAGGACCAAATATGTTTAATAAAGTCGTTAGTGGAATACAAACGGTTTTAGGTTTTGCTGCTACAGGTACTGCACTTGCTGGTCCTAGTCCTAGTCCTGGTACTGGTGGTGGTGAAGGTGGAGCTGGTGGCTACCCAGATAGTGTAGGAAGAGTAAGTGCATATGATGAATTTGGTGGTGGTAGTGTTCCAGAAGGAAATCCATATAATTTAAATGTAGATACTATGGCTAAAGGTGGAATAATGGATTTAGTTAAGTTTGCTAGAGGTGGAATATCAAGTTTAGATTTTGAAGCTGATTTGGTAAAATTTGCTAAAGGTGGTGTAGCAAATATGGCAAAGTTAGATAGTTCTAATGTAATAACTAAAAGACCAACACTAGCAGCAATATCAGAAAAAGGACAGAGAGAAGCAATAGTACCACTAGATAAATTTGCAGATTTAATTAAACCTACTACATTTGTTATAAATGCACTTGATGCACAAAGTTTTCAAGAATACGTAAAAACTAATAAAGATATAATAGCATCTGCAGTATTAGATGTAAAAGGATCACCAATAATAGGTAATTTAGGTGGTGATATAAATAGAAGACCGTTATAATTATTATGGAGAATTAATATGGCAACTATAACATCTGCTTTGCAACAAGACTCAGCAGGTAATAATGTACAAGTTACAGCAAAATTTATATGTCAAGATGGTAGCGATACACCTAAAACATCTCCTTTAGTATTTACTACATCAGGTTTGACATTAGTTGTACCTGATGATGCCTATGAGTTGGTTGCAACACCAACACATGATTTATATGTATCAGATACTTTTGTTATGACTGGATATGATACAATACAGGCAACTACAAAGGAATCGTTTCCTTGTATTAGGATGACTAATGTTTTTATAAAAGGTGCTACTTTAGGTGGAACTGTTCACTTTCGTTGGCACACTCTGTAAAGGGTATATTATGATAAATTGTTTTTATTTTATAATTAGGGAGTTATTTTAAATGGCTGTTTATACATGGACATCAAGTTCTACAAATCCAACTGTTGAACATTTTAATGTTCAACCTGAATTTAGAACTATAGTTACAGAATTTGATTCTGGAAAAAGAGTAAGAAATTCTAAATGGGATTTACCTAGATATAGATTTACAATAAAATACAGGACACCTATTTCAATGTCAGATATGAATGAAATAAAAACTTTTTTTATTGCTAGAAAAGGTACTTATGAAAATTTTCAGTTATATGTTCCATCTTTAGGTACAACACATACTGTTACATTTGATAAAGATATGCAGAATTTTGATTATTTTGCGAATATTTTAGGTTATTTTGGTGAAGTTTCTTTTTTGGAAGAAGTTGTATAATATAAGGTATGTTAAATTATGACAAGAGTTTTATCAACAGGATATTCTGCACATTTGGCTGGATTAACGCAGGCTGTAGTAGAATTATATAAAATATCTGCTGCAGGTATGTCTTTATTTACGTATACTGATAGCAAAGAATCTGTAACATATCACGGTTTAACATATAAACCATATCCAATTAAAAGAAGCAAAATAATTTTTTCTGCAGATCTTAGAGTAGATCAAACAAGTATATCATTAGCTACAAATTGGGGTTTAAATAGAGCAATTACTTCTAATACATTAAGCGGTGCTGCTTTTTCTATTACTAGAGTTAGAAAAGATGCACCTGATCATGATAATATATTATTATTTGAAGGTGAAGTAGCAAATATTTCTTCTAGTTTTCATCAACTAGAATTAAGAGCACAAACATTAGACTTTCTTAATTTTATGTTACCAAGAAGGGAAATACAGGTAGCTTGTAATTGGAAGTTATATGATAAATTTTGTTCTCTTGGTCTTACAACATATCAAAGTGACGGTATAACATCTCAATCATCACCAAGTGGTAAAACTTTATATTCATCTACATTTTCTGCTAAATCAAGTGATTACTATACTTTAGGTTTTATAGAAATGACAGATGGTGATAATAAAAATTTTAAAAGATCGATATCTGACCATACAAGTAATATAATTACAGTTATACCACCTTTCCCATATGCAGTAGGTCAAACTACATCTTTTAAAGTTGCACCTGGTTGTAAACATGATCTTGATGATTGTGAAAGTAAATTTAATAATTTGATTAATTATGGTGGGTTTCCTTTTGTTCCTAAACAAGATGCAGTTTTATAGGAGAAAAATATGGTAGTAAAGCAGGGATTAGGTGAAAGAAATATTGCAAATAGAGGACAAGAGTGGAGAAATAAAGTAGTAGTTGAAGCTAAAAGTTGGGTGGGTACACCTCATAGACATTATACATTAAATAAAGGTTTAGGTACTGATTGTGGTATGTTTATTATAGGTGTTTATGCTAAATTAGGTTTAATTAAAGAAGAAAAACCTGATTTTTATCCTGAAGATTGGGCATGGCATAAACCTGTAGGTGAGATGTTTGAATTAATAGTGCAAAAATATTGTGTAGAAATAAAAAAAGAAGAAATACAATATGGGGATTTAATTTTATATCAGTTTGGTAAGTGTTTATCTCATAGTTCATTATTATTAAAAGATGATTTTATAATACATTCAGAAAGAGGTGTGGGTGTAACCATATCAAATAGATATAGTACTAGATGGTATAAAAGAGAAAGAAAATATTATTCTTATATAGATTAGTTATAAAATATCTGTGCAAAATATCTGTGCAAGATATGAGGTATTAATATGGGTAGTAGACAAAATATGACATCTGCTGGAGCAATAGTTGGTATGGCAGCTGGTATTCTACTTGCACCAGCTACAGGTGGAACTTCAACATATTTAGCTTATGCGGCATTAGGTGGATCTATAGGTGCTATGGGTGGTGGTATTGCTGGTGGTATAATGTATCCTCCTCCACCGCCTGAAACTAAAATAAGGCTAATTAAATCTGCTGTAGGAACTTCTGCTGTTGAAGGTGTAGCAGTTACAGTAATATTTGGCAGAACTCGTATTGGTGCTAATCTTATGCATAAAAGTGAAATTGTTCGTCATGAATCAACACAAATTGTAAGTTCTAGTAGAGGTGGAGGAAAAGGTGGCGGTGGAGGAGGTGATGCAGGTATGACTGAAACTACTACTACCACTACATGGTTTACAGCAGATTTTGTAATGGCATTAGGTGAAGGGCCTCTTAAATTACATAAAATCTATGAAGGTAAAAATGTTGTAGATATACCACATACTTTTTATCCTGGTTCATTTACACAAGAGGCTGATACTTCTTTAACAGATAAAACAGGAAAAGCTGTCGGTTATCGTGGTACATCTTATATAGTATTCAACGATTATAATTTAGGTAGTAGTTCTAGTATACCAGCTTTAACTTTTGAAGTTGAAAATGCATTGTATGATTTAGGTTTATCTAGTGGTAGAACTGATGCAGAAACTAATCATTTATCTTGGAATCCAGGTGTTGCAACAAGTAATGGGTTAGGATCAAGTTTAATTCAAGGTGGTTATTTAAAATATAATAATAGAGATTATATGCCTGGTTGGACTACTTATAGTGGTTCTGATACTGCAGGTTTAATTTATAATAGAACAGATAATACATATAATAATTTTGAATCTATTGGTGGTGTAAATATTGTTGGTTCTGGTGATTATATTGCATGTTCAACATTAGCAGTAACTAATAGTTATGATAGTATAAATATTAAATTTTTTGAAGGTGATTTAAATTATGTTGGTAATGAAAAACCAATAGATACTTGGTCTGGTTCATTACCGTTAGATAGTACTCAAAATATTGTTCGTATAACAGAAAAAATGAGTTTTACAAGTTCACCTACTGGTTATACAACACACCCTATTTCAATAGACATTCCAGATTATGCGTATGAAGTTATAGTAACACCTACTACTGCATCACATATTTCTATTGATGCTGATATGTCTACATATGATAAAATGTACCCTTATAGTAAAGATACTTTTCCTTGTGGTAGATTAGATAATATTTATATTAGAGCTGATGAAAATGAATGGCAAGATGCTACAGGTGGTGGAACTGTTTCATTTAGATGGAATACATTAAGTCATAGTGGTAATGATATTTTATTAGGTTTAGGTGGTGGTAAAGGTGTAGTAAGTCAGACAGAATTATATTGGAATGGTACAGCATATGATGCATTAGATAGTACTATTGTAAGAGAAGAAGATGTTACTCTTATAGCTATGAGATATTCAATTGATACAGGATTTTTTGATATATGGGCAAGAACACATAATTATAAAACACCATCAGCTTTTGGTAGTACAAATCAAGTTGCTGGATTCCCAGTTGGAACTACTCATGCTTGGGCTCAAGTAGTAAGAATACCAGAAGAAGATATTAAAGAAGTATCATTTTTTGAATATGAAAATGTTTTTATTGCCTTATTATCTAATGGTAATGTTTATAGAGTAAGTGTATCACTATCAGAAGATTATAGAACTGGTACTGGTTTAATAGGACCTTGGAAAACAATAAATAATGTTTCTTCATCTCTTAAAGTTAATACTAATGATTTAGAAACAGATTTTACACCACAAATAGGGAGTGTATCAAGGATTGGTGCTATAATATATGTAGGTTATACTAATGGTACTGCATCTGTTAATACTGGCAAAATAAAATATTATGATTTAATTACAAATAGTTGGTCAGATGTTTTATATTCAACAGCAGCTGTTGTTAATAAAAATCCATCTGCTTTACAATCTCAAACAACTAATACTTATCATGTTCCATTACATCATGATAATAGAACTTTATATTTTGGTAAAAATGATAGTTCAGATTTAGATAAATGGAAAATTTATAAAACAAGAGATAACTTTGTAAATACCAGTAGTATAGAAAGTTATGAACATTATGGTACAGGTTTATATGAACATGATGATTATATGATTAGAACTTTAGGTGTTCCAAGTACTGTATCTGAATTAGGTTCAGGAACTTTTAATGATATTGTTTATTCTTATGGATCTCCTGAAAGTTATTCTCTTGCTGGAACAACTCATGAATTAATTACAACAGCAGAAGTTATAGATGATATAATTACTTCTAATAGATATGGTGGTAATTTTAATGGGGTAACAAATTTTCCTAAAGCAAAACAAGATTGTATAGATAATGGGTACTATATAAATGTGCCTGTTACAGAAAAAAGTGATTTATCTGGACTTCTTGGTACTCTTGCTTCACATGGTTGGGTATCAGTTATATTTTCTGGTAGTGGTATAAAATTACTTGTTTCTAAAAATGAGGATATTATTGCAACTATTTCTGAAAATCATCTTGTAGGTACAGGTACTGACCAGAGTTTAAGAATAGAAGAAACAGGTAATTCAGAAAGAGTAAATCGTTTAGAAATAGAATTTACAGATCCAGAAAAAGCTTATTCTTCAAGACCTATAATGGTTGAAGATATTGCAGATCAAGAAGCAATTGGTATAGATAAAACTTCTATATCTTTACCTGGCTTTGTTGATAAAGAAGTTGTAAAACACGTTGGTAATATTATGTTAAGAAATTCTCTATATGGTAGAAGAAGATTTTCTTTTACTTTAGGACCCGAACATTTAGATTTAGAAGTTGGTGACCCTGTTCAATTACATTTTCCAAATGCTAATATAAATTGGTTAAGGTCTAGAATTACAAATATTGAAGAAAGAGAAGATTTTAATTTAGGTTTTATGTGTAGAGAAGAGCCTGATTATATATTTGATACAGTAAGTTATACAGTACCATCTTCATTAGCAGTACCAGATAAACCTTATAATATAGGGTTATCTAATGTTGTTGGATTTAATGTTAAAGAAACACCATATGAATTATTAACTGATACAGGTGTTTTAGAAATGGCTGTTTTATATGGTAAAGCAAGTCCTGATAATATAGGTATTGATTTATATTATAGTACTGATGATGGTATAAGTTACGGTTTATTATTACAGAGTAGGCATAATCCACCAGTAGGTATATTAAAACAAGATATGGATCAAGATTTTTGGTTAGATTCTCAAACAATAGAAGTTGATGTAACAGGTTTATCAGGTTCAGATTTTGTAAGTTCTACAAGAGACGAAATGTTTTCAGGTATTAATTCATTAGTAATTGATGATGAATATATGATGGTTCAAAATTGTAATTTAGCTAGTACTAATACTTATGAATTATCTAATTTTATAAGAGGTAGACATGGTACAGCAACAACTGTACATCCTGTAGGTTCTACAGTTTATCAAATGAAAACTGTAGATCACTTTACATTAGGAAAGGGTAAAATTGGTACAAATTTATATTATAAAGCTGTACCTATTAATCTATTTAAAAATGAACTAGATATATCTGATGTACCAGCTTTATCACAAAAAGTTCTTGGTAGAGCACATAGACCACATCCACCTTCTTCTGTTCAATTAGTAAATAATGATGGTAAATTAAGGCGTAGTTCTTCTGGTAGAACAATAGAAACAGATTTAAAAATAAAATGGCAATTAGTCAATAAACAAACAGGTTATGGTAGACAGGGATTTGGTTATGCTGTAAAAGAAGGAACACCTTTAGGTGAAGAATATGTAGATATTATTGTTGAAAATTGGTTTAATAACCAATTAGTTAGAACTACAACTGTTGGTAATACTATAACAACTAATACATATACAGAATTAGAAAATAAAGTTGATAATGGTGTATTATCATCACCAATAGAATTTAGGGTGTATTCTAGAGGGGCTTATGGTAGGTCAATAACTTATACACCTTTAACAGTTACTATATTGGGTGCAACCAATATCGCATAATAAAATAAGGAGAATTAAAAATGAGTTTTACTAAACATTCAAATTTAGAAACAATAGCTCAAGGTGTAGATAATTGGGATGCACCTTTAAATGAAAACTGGGATATAATAGACAAAGGGTCTTCAATTAAAGCTATAGCGGGTCAAACATTATCTGCGTATAAAGTAGTTTATAGAACAACAGATGATACTTTAAAATTAAGTATTGCAGGTATTACAGGTTCAGCTGATTCAAGATTTGTTGGATTTACAAAAGAAATATTTAATCTAGGTGCAGATGGTTTTGCACAATATAATGGTTGGATTTCAGACCCTAATTGGAGTTTAACACCAAGTGCTCCATATTATTTATCTCATTCTAATAGAGGTGAAATAACATCTACAAAGCCAGGAGCTGATCCAATATTAGTTGGTATGGCTATAGGAACAAATGAATTACTTATAAAACCGTGGATAGAAACAATAGCACCTTCAATTGGTTCACCAACTGATTATGGTGATGCTGAAGTATCTAGAGCTAAATTTAGAGATTATGCTGAAACTTTAACAACTGCAAATACAAGTACAACATATACAATAGATTATGAGGCTAGTAATGTTTTTGAATTAACATTGACAGGTAATTGTACATATACTTTTTCAAACCCACCTACATCTGGAGTTGCAGGAAGTTTTACATTAATTCAGAAACAAGATGCTACAGGAAATAGAACTGTAACTTGGCCAGCAAGTGTTAAATGGCATTGGGGAGAAAGAATTGCTGGTCCACTTGGTGCACCAGTAGGTTCAACTCAAGCAAATGGTATTGCTGTATATACTTTTCTTACTACCGATGCAGGAAATGTATGGTTAGGATTTGAGGCTGCAACTGATATGGCATAGTGTCAAGTTAAATTTTTATTTTAAATAAATTTGACATTTTTTTAAATTTATGTTATAATTAGGTTAATAGAATTTTCCTTGACATAAAATTATATTAATATGCAAACTACAACAGATATAAAAAGATACCATGATTCAACAAAATTACTTTTTCATATGGAAAGAGTAATAGAACATTTTGATTATAATAAAAGAATCCCACCTATACATATAGATGTTGGACTTACAAAACGTTGCAATATGTTGTGTTCTTTTGGATTTTGTAAATTTCAAGATTTAAATGGCGAAAGTATAGAAAAAGATGCACTAATAACAAATCTTGTTAAATCTTCAGCTAAAGCAGGTGTTAAATCATTAGGGTTTATAGGTGATGGTGAACCAACTATGAATTTAGAATGTTTTAATGCTTTAAATGTTGGTAAAAATGAAGGTTTGAGCATGGCAATATCAACTAATGGGATTCTTGTAGAGAATGAATACAAACAGAAAACTATATTAGAATCTTGTGAATGGATGCGTTTTAACATAAGTGCGTACACTCCAGAAGCATATAGAAAAATACATAATTCTAATAAAAGAGATATAGTATTTCAAAATGTTAAAGATATAGTAAGATTAAAGAAACAATTTAATTACAAATGTGATATAGGTATTCAAATGGTATTTACACCAGATAATATGATTGATGAAATAATACCTTTATCTCAATTCGCAATAGATTCAGGTGTAGATTATTTTGTTATCAAACAATGTAGTTTGCCAGATGAAGGTGAAACTGGTATGACTCAATTTGATTTAAATATGTATAATAATAAAGGGGTTATTGATATATTAAAATCTGCTGAAAGTATGAGTACAAAAGATACTGATATTACACCTAAATGGAATATAATGGAATTAAAAGGTGAAAAACCATATGATAAATGTCTTGCAATACCTTTAATATTTGAAGTAAGTGGTGATGGTGGTTGTTATCCATGTGGGTATTTTTTTGGTGGTAAAAGAAAAGATATGTGTATGGGTAATGTTCATGATAATACAGTTGAAGAAATAATAAATAGTGAAAGATATTGGAAAATTATAGAACATTTAAAAACTGATTTTAAAGTTAATATAGATTGTAAAGGTTGTTGTAGGATGGATGCTTGTAATATATTTTTAGATGGGTATGTAAATAAAAGACCCAGCGGTATTAATTTTATTTAAATGAAGGGGGTATATATGAATAAGAGATTATCTATTAGTAGTTGTATTAGTTGTCCATATTTACAAAGACAAACAAAAGAATTAATAAAGGAAGAAGAAAAGACAGCTTATTGGACTGTAGAATACTATTGTGGGTATTCTATTTTAAAAAATGACAAAGAGTTAAAGATACCGATTGATGTAATTTCAGATAAAAAAATATTAAATTTATGTCCTTTACAAGATGAAGCAATATTATAAATATGAAAGTTGCAGATTATATAGCAGAATATTTAGAAAAATATACAAAACATATTTTTTGTGGTAATGGTGGTACTGTTGTAAATTTATTAGATAGTATATCTAATAAAGACGGTATAATTGAAATACCATTTCAAAATGAGCAAGGAGCATCTATAGCAGCTGAAGCCTATTCTAGAATAACCGGTAAATTAGGTGTTGCTATTGCTACAAGTGGACCTGGTATGGTTAATTTAATACAAGGTATTGCTTGTGCTTATTTTGATTCAATACCAACTTTATATATAGTAGGAGCACCTCCAACTAATCATCTCAAAAATGGTAGACAAATAAGACAGTTAGGTTTTCAAGAAATGGATGTTGTAGATATTGTAAAACCTATTACTAAATATGCTGTTTTATTAAAAGACCCATATTTAATAAAATATGAACTAGATAAATTAATATATTTAGCAACTTCTGAAAATCCTGGACCTGTAGTATTGGATATACCAGATGACATACAAAGAATGGATATAGGAAATCCTGAAGAATTAAAATCTTTTGTTCCACAAAATATCTCTGACTACTCATTTTTAACAAGTAAAATTTATGAAATGTTGCATCTAATCCGTGAATCTGAAAGACCTGTTGCAATAATAGGTGGTGGTGTAAAAATAAGTCATTCAGAAGAAGATATATATGAATTCTTAAAGAATTCAGGTATACCTTTTGTTACTACATGGGCTACTGTTGATTTGTTTCATGAAGATACACCAAATCTTATAGGGGGTTTTGGTATATCCTCTTGTAGATATGGTAATTTTGCAATACAAAATGCTGATTTAATTATAAATTTTGGTTCTAGGTTAGACACACATCAAACTGGTAGTAATCCTTCCAAATTCTCACCAAAAGCAAAGAAAATATCTATAAATATAGATGATAGAGAAATAAATAAAAATAATGGTATGGAAATAAATTTAAAGATATACTATGATTTAAAAAAGTTTCTACCACATATAAATACTTATACTATTAAAACTAAAGATTTAACTATTTGGAAAAATAGAATTTCAAATTGGAAGGAAAAATATCCAGTATGCTTATCAGAATACTATGATAGAAAAGATAGTGTTAATCCTTATGTTTTTATGAATGAACTTTCTAAAAAAACTAAAGATAATGATATTATAATTACTGATACTGGTGCTACTCTTACTTGGACAATGCAAGCGTATAAAATAAGACATAAACAAAAATTATTTAGTGCATTTAATCATTCACCTATGGGATATGCTTTACCAGCAAGTATTGGATCTCAATTTGCAGATAACAATAATAGAGTAATATGTATTACAGGTGATGGTGGTATGAATATAAATATACAAGAATTAGAAACAGTAGTTTATAATTCTTTACCTATAAAAATATTTGTTATGTGTAATAATGAGTATGGTATGATTAAAATAACACAAGATACATGGTTAAATTCCAAATATACAGCATCTGATCCAAATAGCGGTCTAGGATTTCCAGATCTATCCAGAATAGCTAAAGCATATGATTTAAATGTTATAGATATTGATAACCATAGTGAGTTACATTATATTGATTACATTTTAGATTATGATGGGCCTATATTTTGTAATGTTAATATAAAACAATGTGAACAAATATTACCTAAATTGGTTTTTGGAAAACCTATTGAAGATATGGCACCTTTATTAGAAAGAGAGGAATTTGAGGAGATAATGAAAAATTAATGAAAAATGATAATAGTAAAAAAATTGCTTTAATAGTTAGTGGTGGATTAGGTGATAATTTAACATATGCAGCTCGCCTACAATCTTTATTAGATAAAAAAGATGCGGATAAAGCTGATATATATTTGGTAAATACATATATAGGTGTTACTTACATGATTGTAGAATTTTTAGAACGTTCACCTATTATAGATAAAGTTTGTCTTAATAGATTACCAGCACTTAATGATGATTATAAAAGAATTATAGATTGGAGAGAAGATGATTCACCATTACCTTATCCAATTTATAAAGATTATAAATTTTCTTATAATGATAAAGATATTAAATGGTCTTTAAGTATATTAGAAGGTATATCTAATCCAATAATTATGTATCCTTATACTTTAGGTGGCAGTTCATGGTCAAAATCTGAAAAATATGTTAGAAGTCCTAAAGAAGATTGGTGGAAACAGTTATTTAAAGATATTAAAAAATTAGGTGGAAGTCCTATAGTTATTGGTGGTGAAGAAGAATATATAGATTGGAATACAGATGATGTCATATCAGCTTATACAGATAAAGATTCATTTTTTCATTGTATACCGCTAATATTAAATAGTAAAGGTTATATAGGTATAGCATCTTGGCCGTTTATGGTTGCACATTATGCTGGTAATATTGATACTTGTGTAATATGGCTATATAATTTTATGTGGCAACATAGGCATTTAACAGAAAATAGAGATAAATTAAATTTATTTTTTGAAGTTCCAAGTAATGAAGAAATTATTAATACTATTAAAGTATTAAGTAAAAAATGACTACAACTAAATTAGATGAAATTGAAAAACAACGACAAACATCAGTATTTCAGATTAACTTACTTTATAAAGTTGTTAATTTTGAATCTAAAACTGGTAGAAATAACAGATGTCATTGTGGTTCTGGTGTCAAATTTAAACATTGTTGTTTATCTGAGCATCAAAAGAAAACTGAAAAATTATATGATTTGATAGATGATTTAAAAAAATTAGATAAAGATTATATAAAATTAATTAAAGAAAATGAGCAAGGAAAAGAAAAAAAGAATTAAAAGATATCCGTGGAAATGTTCTGTATGTGGTAGGGTATATGAATCTTTAGATCCTCCACCTATATCTAGAGATACAAATATTGAAGGTGTTACTGTTAAAATTTGTGCTATGTGCGATTGGTACATAGATAGCCATTATCATGATGAATAAAATATCTATACAAGAATGAATAAAATATCTATACAAGAATGAATAAAATATCTGTGTCTAGTAATATAACATATGTTCCAGTTTTTCTAACTTTAAGATGCCAATTAAATTGCTCTTATTGTATTAATGGAAGATCTGATAATTTAGTAAAATCTAGGGTAGAATTACCAGCAAAAGATTGGTTAAATTTTTTAAATAATTTAGATATACCTAAAAATGTACCAATTACATTAGGTGGTGGAGAGCCTACATTATATGAAGAATTTTATCCTTTATTAAAAGAATTAAAACATCCTATAGATTTACTTACTAATTTACAATTTGATTTATGTAATTTTATAGAAAATGTAAGTCCTGAAGCTATGTTTTCACATGATATAACAGGTTATAAATCAATAAGAATCAGTTTTCATCCTAAATTTATGAATATTGAAGATACAGTATTAGTGGCATCTGTATTACAAAGTTATGGTTTTAATGTTGGTATATTTTCTATTAATTTTCCACATAATACAGAGTATAATCTTAAATTAGCTGAAGAATGTAGAAATTCTAAGATATATTTTTTTATTAAAGATTATTTAGGCTATTATGATGACCATTTATTTGGACATTTTAAATATGTTGACAGTATTAAAGGTAAACAAGATATAAAAGTTTCATGTAAAACAAATGAGTTAATTATAGGTCCTGAAGGTAATATCTATAAGTGTCATAGAGATTTATATTTAAATGAAGATTCAATAGGTTCTATTTTTGATAATAATTTTAAGATAAGTAGTGATTATAGAGATTGTAATAATTATGGTGAATGTAACCCTTGTGATGTTAAATTAAAAACTAATCGTTTTCTTGAAATGGGTTCATGTTCAGTTGATATTGTTAAGAAAAGGGTAGATCAAGTAATAAGTTGGGATCAATAGATACAAAAAATAATAATATACGTTGTATTTGTATTATATGTAATACGCCATCTAATTTATATAAAAATCATATAGTAGAAAACTATATAATATGTGATAAATGTATGAAAAATGTGCCTGATTATATACCAGAATCTCAAATTAAAAGGTATTTTGATTTAAAAAAACATTGTTAGTTTCTATATAGTTTCTATATAGTTTCTATAATAAATGGAAGATATTAAATAAGTACATAAGTATATATATATAAATAAGTTACATTACATTTTGATATTTATAACTAAATTTAGTTGTTGTATAACTATATAGTAACTATAAGGTTATTTGGTGGGTGGCTAGAGTAAAAAATTTTAAATCAAATCAGAATTGGTTTGACATCATAAAAATGACTTTATAGCACCCACCAATTTATTTAATAGAAAGTATTTAATTATTGAAAAGAAAAAAATGGGAAAAACATACTGCAATATGTAAACATTGTATGAAAAGAGGCATTAAAAATTTTGGCAATGAAAAGTATTTACATGAAGAATGTAAGGTAGAGAGAAGGCGTATTAATAATAAAAATTCTATTAAAATAAGAAAGGAGAATGAAAATAATGTTATTAATAAGTATTTATCAAGGATAAACAGAGGATTAGTAAAAAAGAAGAGAAATTGTATCATTTGCAATAAAAAATTTAAATCAGAGGGTTATCATAATCAAATATGTAATATATGTAATATAAAAATAGAAAATATAGAATCTTCTGTACACATTTATAAAAATCCAGATATATAAAATGAAAAAACAAAAAAATAATGTATTAATTATTGGAGATACACATATCCCTTTTGAACATTCAGATTATCTTAAATTTTGTATTAATATAGGTAAACAGTATAAATGTAATCAAGTTATTCATATAGGTGATCTTGTTGATATGCATAGTTGTTCATATCATGAACATGAACCAGATCTCTGGTCACCATCTCAAGAAATGGAGATAGCAGATAAACATTTAAAAAGTTGGTTTAAGGCTTTTCCAAAAATTAAATTATGTTTAGGAAACCACGATAGATTACCAGATAGAAAAAGAAGAACTGTTGGTTTACCATCCAGATGTTTTAAATCATTTCATGAAATGTGGAATTTACCTAAAGGCTGGCAAAGTGATTTTAATTTTGTTATAGATGATGTTATGTATGAACATGGTACAGGAAGTTCTGGAAGATATGCTCATTTAAATTTAGCAGTTGCAAATAGACAAAGTACTGTTGTTGGACATAATCATAGTATGGCAGGAATAGAATATACAGCAAGTGAAAAAGATTGTATTTTTGGAATGAATGTTGGTAGTGGTATTAACCGTAAAGCATTAGCATTTGCTTATGGTAGAAATTTTAAATTTAAACCTATAGTATCTTGCGGTGTTATATTTAATGGTGAAAATCCACAAATATTTCGTATGAAATTATAAATAGTGAATGGATTATGAGAAATAGAATAGGGTTAATTGATATAGATTCTGAAATTCCTAACTTTGCCCTGATGAAATTATCAGCATATCACAAATCAAAAGGTGATAATGTAGAATGGTGGAGAGGAATATCGTTTCATAGTAAATATGATAAGGTTTATGCAAGTAAGATTTTTACATTCACTCAAATGGCTTATATAGATGGTAATTATGTAGATATTGATGATTTGCCAAAAGATGTGGAGATTGGTGGAAGTGGGTATTATATAAATAAAAAGTTACCAGATGATGTTGAGGATTTTATACCTGACTACTCTATTTATCCAAATTGTGATTATTCAATAGGGTTTATTACAAGAGGATGTATTCGTAATTGCGACTATTGTATTGTTCCAGAAAAAGAGGGTAAGATTAGACAGAATAGTACAGTTGAAAATATATGGAGAGGGAAAGGAAATTTAGTTTTACTTGATAATAATATATTGGCAAAGCCTGAAGCGTTCAAAGAAGTTATTCTATTTTGTAAAAAGAATAAAATAAAGGTGGACTTTAATCAGGGGTTAGATTGTAGGCTAATAACAGATGGATTGGCAAAATTTATAAATCAATATAGAAGTGTAATAAAACCTGAATTAAGATTTGCTTTTGATAATTTAGATTACAAAAATGCTGTGGAAAAAACATGCCAACTAATAAAAGGTCGATGTTTCTGGTATGTATATCTTGATGAAAATTGGGAATCAGCACTTGAGAGATTACTAATTTTAAAACGATTAAGACAGAGAAGTTATATAATGAGAAATAGAAGGGTAGTGGGAAGGAGCTTTAAAAAATTTACCATATTATCTTATTGGTCAAATTGTATGGGTGCTATGAATAAAATGGATTTTTATGACTGTGTTCATTATTACAAAGATAGAAGTTATTTTAGTAAAGTGTAACTATAAACTATAGGAGAATATATGAGTTTAGGAAGTAGATTAGGGTGTTTGTTTTGTGTACTATCAGGAGT
>Ga0208553_1000331_pt1 | contig 17408 bp, 24 predicted proteins | sample 6_EtaG_FD_184079 | JGI IMG/M metagenome (GOLD analysis project Ga0208553, IMG submission 184079) | Marine viral communities from the Subarctic Pacific Ocean - 6_ETSP_OMZ_AT15160 metaG (SPAdes) (version 2) | ecosystem: Environmental > Aquatic > Marine > Oceanic | place: Pacific Ocean | collected...
CGTTCAGGATATGTCTCCGATACCAGCGGATATATATCCGACAACCCTTGGCCTGAGATGTGAGGCATTAACTTATAAACAAAGTCAGCTAATGCTTGACGATCCGCATTCCAGAGCCAAGTAGAGAGGTTGTCTTGAAGCCAGTACCCCTTCTCTAAGATAGGATCAGGGCTACTCATCGTTGGCCTCCTTGTCTGCCATTATCCTGTACTCTTCCATGGTGGTGGGCATCTCATCACGTGCAGTTGCCATATCCATGATGTCAGGAACAAGCTGAAGAGAAGCTCGTCTGAGAAGAACATCCCTTTGATCCCTCAAGGATTGAATCTCCATGATGAGACGATGCCACTCGTCCCAATCAGCAACGACTAATGGAGAATCTTGTTGAACCCTATCATCGGGGCTTTTATCTTTGTCCCAATAGATAGCGACTCCCTTAGAGGGGTGGTCAGGGTTTACAAAGTCAGCATATAACATATTTAAATCTCCGATTGAGGTCATAGGAAACTAACTATCTATGACTTTAAGTTGACCAGCGAGATACCATGTACCCCCCTGATTTATAGGACGTTGCATCTCAGTTACCCCTTTAATCAGAACCTTGTACCACTCCCTTCCTTGCAAGGAAAGGTGCGGTGCGTTAGGCTGAGAAGTGCAATGCCAGTATGGTCTAAGTTTATACCCCTTAGTCGGGTAGCTTTCCGCTTCCAACCATACCCCTATTGGTATGCGTCTTCGGCGGTTGATAAACAGTGAACCAAGAGTACCATCTTTTCTCACCGTGAACAACTTGTATGCTTCTATCATACGTCTTTTTCCTACGAATGTAGAGCCTTAACATTGGGGGGCTTTCACACCCCCCGCTGTCAAGATTCAGGTTAACGCCCCAGTTGCTTCACGATTGGAAGAGCGTACCGTTGAACAAACAGTTGCGCCTCGTGTAACAGCGTGAACCTTTGGTCATACCTACTGAACCTAAGTTTCGCATCAGGGTCATCAATGACCCACCCATCGGTACGGTACACATCATAAGACCTGCCATCCTTAGTCTTAGTTATCCACCGTCTATGGGGCGTCAAGGTTATCTCATCCTTCAGTTGAAACTTAAAGGGTTCGGATGAGTTGTAGGTATAGTGACGTTTGTCACGAGTCCAGCGTTTCTCAATGATCATAGTTTACTCCTATGAATTTGAATGTGCATGAGTGCACTTTGATGCAGAATGCATCCTGATAGGGGCTGACCGGAGCCAACCCCCATCTAGATACAAGCTACTTATGCGGCAATTGCCAAGGATGCCCACTCTGATTTGGGTAACTGAATAACATTACCGCCCAACTCCTGTAACTCAGTGGCACGGTCATAGTTATCAGTACCATTAGCTACATTGGTGATGGCATTAGCGAAACCCCAACGAGAGTAGTCTCTGCCCTCTAAAAGAGATCGTCTAGCTGTCTTAACTTCTGCTTCAGCTAGGCTGAACCTCTTACCAAGACCTTCGATTACATTCTCAGGATCACGCATGTCCTGCTCTTGTGCCGACTCGTTGATCTTATCGACAGTCAAGCGGAACTTGGCAGGGTCAGTACACTCTTCAACGTGGTCACGCAGTTGCTTCTGTAACGCCTCGTGCATGGCCTCTTGAGTGTCTGCTTTGTAGATGAGTTCACCCTCACCCTGTGCCTTACCTAAGTGAACCCGCCGAAAGTTAGCATCGTTCACTGTCATACCATTAAGGCAGATCAGGCGATAGACGAATGGGCTGACCATAATGGAACCCATACCGACCTCACTGTTACTGATAATGACACCGCTCTTAACGATGTCACCAACCTCTTTGCTCTTGATCTCAGCCTCCACGTTAGGGAAGATGATCTTGAGATAGAGTTTGTTATCAGTCAGACCCATGGATACGAACTGAATGCCGTTCACCTCTTCATTTAGCCTATCCAGTACAGGCATTAGTCCCTGCATGAGGTGAAAGTAATCGAATGTCAGGAACCTATTTGAGTGATAGCTTCTAAACGTGTTGTCCTTCCACGTTTGATTATCATAGGTTCTGAACAGGCGATTCTTTGCACCCTTCACAGGATTCTTCAGCCATGTATTGAGGTTCGATTGAATCAACTCTGGTTGTTTACGATCTGCCATGGTCTGGTAGTACGTGTAAGGTACTTTGTGATGACCACACAGTTGCTTGATGAATCTCTCACTCATCTGGCCTCTGTAGCACTCATCCTTAGACTCTAGGTAGATGGTACGACCATCGTCTTGAACCTCTGCATAGGTGGATGGAAGAATGAAGTCGCGCTTCATGTTCTCCAGTCGGTTAACTTCACCTACTAAGTCCTGATACGAATTAAACATTGTTTGCATAATTAAATTTCCTATATAAGTACAACGATTGAATGTGCATCAGTGCACATTGGTACAACACTGTACCCTAATGCCTACCATCCAGATAGGCATAGAGGTAAAGTGTTAAAACTGTGGGTAGATAACCCGCAGTCGCATCGGCTTTACATCGTCTCGGTCTGGTACTTTGTCTACAGCAATACCCCTCTTCATCAGGGGCCGACCGCCTTGCTCCCAGTGTCTCGATACCTTGCAGGATAAACCGCGCTTCATGCAGGTATCATGATACTCACAGTCATCACAAGGACAAGGGGTAGACATGCCATACGATATTCCCGGCATAGGTTACTCCTTGTTAAGGAACAAGCTACACAAACGATCGTCAGTCATGCCAAGCCTAGCAGGAAGAACTTTGCTCTCATTACACTGAGTACAACAGCGCCCGTCCTTAACAGGCAACGCATTGTGTCCATGAGTCCAGTACACCTCACCTTCTGGTGTAGTGTGCCAGTCAATGGGGCCACGACAAATACAACAGTAGATTAACTTCTGTTCCATATTTACTCTCCAGTTGAATGTGCATGAATGCACTTTAGTGTCGGTGACACTGGGATGCACCCTGTTGCCAAGGTGCATGTACACTGTCACTTAAGGTTTGTATGCCATCCCCTGTATCTCTACAGTGGGTGTATACCATTTAGATTTAGCTACAAAGGTAAAGAAGTTGAGGCAGTACCCATCGTAGCTATAAACAGCCACGTACTCGCCTGACCAGTGGCGATCTGGAGTGGCAATGATGACGGCAACCTTATCGCAGTACCCATCGTATTTGTCATACCCAACAGCTTTAAGTATGACCTTTACGACTTCGTCTGCGGCTTTGCAATCAACCCGTGTGAAGTTGAGTACCTTGAAGTTTTTGCTTATCTCTTCAGGGATTCTCAATCCAGAGTCGCACAGATCACCGACTACATTGCCAATATCTAGAACATCTTGCATAGTCAATACTCCTTGTTGAATGTAAATGCTCTACATTCGGTTATTTGATTAAGGGTAGTATTCCTAGGAACACCAGTATGATAACCATCAGGAACAGTATCTCAATGGTCATATCAACTCACCCGCAGGGTTACGGAGTTCAGGCTCTACTCTAGACTCCTCGATCTCGCGCAGATCACGTAAGAGTGCTTGAATAGCGGCGTGTGCCTCACTCAAGACCCAATCATATCGACCCTGTCGAGCAATCACTTCTTCCATCTGTACTTGAAGTGTAGCAACTGCCGCATCGATGATGGCTATACGTGGAATGGAAGCCTCGATGCTCTGTTCCTGCTCCAGTTGCCGTTGTTGTGTTAGCTTCATAGTAATACCTCAGTTATGAATGTGCATAGATGCACTTTCGTTGCCGTGCCGGAATTGACACGAGTCAGGGGCTAGTCGCCCAACCCCTGAGTCCTATCAATTTCAGATGTGAATAGAGTGTGGGTGACCATCCTCAAATGCTTCTAAGGCATGGTCGCGTGACGATGGTTTGAACTTCTCGTACTCATCAGCGCTGATCTGCATTATCCGTACTGGCCCTTCTGCATTCAGTTCCCGATCATACTTGAACCTCAACCACTGCCGATAGGAAGTGAACTTGTGAGCAGTATCAGAACTTGCACAGTCACAGTCCATCTCCCACTTGTGGAAGTACACAGCCCCATCAAGTTTGATGGTGTCCGACAAGATTTGAGCATCAGAGCGCTCTTGCAAGCGTTCAGCCTCAATCTTGCTGTCTTCCATCATGCACAGGTACGCTGTCATGTTGGGACGAGTGCCACGATAGTGGCGAGCATTTACAACGCAGTTTGGGTACATATATTGCTCCAGTTGTGAATGTGCATGGATGCACTTTCGATTAGTACCAAGTCGGTACAGGCAAACCCCCTGCTCTCACCAAGGGGCTTGCGCTCTACCTACTTAGGGAAGGCACGTTTCAACTGGTTAAACAGATCAGATGCTCCGTTCATTGAGAGTATCTGCTCTGGTGTCTTGTCCTTCATTTCTAGGGCCAGTTTCATGCACCTTGAGACGGAAGGGCCACGTTGAGCACTCGCACCGTTTCGGGGCGGAACACCATTGATCAGATGAGAGATAAGAACATCACCCGCATTGATCTTCTTGAGCATGGCCTTTGCCCCAGTCATATCGATCTCTATCTCGTCCTTTCCACCCACCAGCTTTTCAACTTGCTTGTGGACTTTTCCAACGGTCTTGATAGAGATGTAACCGCCCTTGCTTCTCAACAGGGCTATGACTTCATTTGCACGTGTGCCAGAGATGGATTCACCTTTATGCCCATACCAGTCTTCATCGTCAAACTTCGGACGGTATGTCACTATGATGTCAAACACTTCTGCCATCGAACCCATCTGCTTAGACGCAAAGCGAACTGCACAGGCGTGCTCACGGTCTCCGAACATCTTCAATGATACTTTCTTTGCCATAATTACTTCCTCATTGCAATGTAGACGCTTTCTTTTAATGAACGTCCACGGTTTTACAAACACTTGGCGAATGTGCATCGGTGCACTTTCACCCCAAACAGGGCCAAATCCCTGCTCTAATCATTATACGAATGGCGTGGGACTCTATCCGGCACAGGGGACAAAACCCCCCAAATAGTGGAACTATGCGTCCCCCGTAGAGCGCGGAAAAAAACACCTGTTCTCACACATCCGACATTTACCCAAGAATCAGGAATCCTATAAAAATTTTGAGCTTTTTTTTGAGACAAAGGTACGATAAGTTGTTTGCTAGGTGGAAAGTTAATGAGGTTACCTTCTGCAAAAGCATGGAAGTTACTGATTTAGGTAGGGATCGTATAAAAATTTGTAGGATTTGTCCTGACTATAGGCTGGGACTCTGTACAAAGTGTGGGGAAACCATGGTATTGGTAGTCAGTGAGAAGAAAATGAAGTGTCCAGAGGGTAGATGGGACTCTATATAAGGGGAATCTTATCTAGGGGTTGACACGTATGTTATAATATACTTAATCAGGTTGCACCAACAGGAAAAAATTATGGCAGGATTACTTAATCCACTAAAGCCGGGTGGTATTCAAGCAGATGCAAGATACGGTTCGTTCCCTCAAGGGAGTATGTCTTATTATAGCGATCCAGATATGGCTTTTGGTTCTCCCCAAAACCCCACTGGAACTGAAACCCCTACTGCTACTACTCCTACTCCTGATGAAACTACAGATATTGCCCAGATGTATTTAGAATGGGCGGCGTCAAATCCTAATGCTACTCTGGAACAAGCGTTTGCGGCTGGTGCTGACATCGCTATGGGCACGAATACACCCATAGGATTGGGACAGGTGGATGAATTTGGGGAACTTTCACCATTCGATCAGGTTGTTGATATGGAGGATCAGATTGACACCTTCCCAGAACTTCAACCACAGGTTGATACCTTTGGAGAAGGAGTAATTGATAAGAGCGGCTGGAGAGATACAGTAATAGATATCTCTGATGTTCAGCCCGGTGGGCTTGGTGGCCCACAAGGTTGATAAATGGGATACGGAGGTTATGCAGGAGACCCAAGAGGCCGTGAAAGCGCCATTGAGGATCGCCAGCGAGGACGAGATGATGTTCAAAGCCAAGTAGATTCTTTTAGGCTTATTGGAAATGATAGGGAGGGTTATGATTGGGTTCGGGTTGCTCCAACTCCTAAACAAGTTTCTACAAAGGGGCCATCTCAAGATAGAATGCGCTTCAGAACTTATAGCGCCCCACTCCCCACTCCTAAGACGCCCGTTCAAAAAGCATATAATGAGATACGTACTAAAACTCCTGATATGACTGCTAAAAAATCTGTTGCTCCAACTCCTAGAGATGTAAAACAAGTTTCTATAGTAGATACGAGATATACTCCCGCGCCTAAAAAAACTGTAACCCAGAAAATTTATGAAAATGTTGTGGGAAGTCCAGCAAAGCCCGCTAATTTGTGGGGCGCTACGGGTCATTTTACAAATCAACAGATTATTGAAAACCAAGCCAAGCTAGGAAATATTTCTCACAAATTAGCTGATCAGTTAAAAGGAAAGGATGTAGCACAACAAGGACTTAATCCTATGTTGGGTATGTTGACGGCGGGGCCATATCAAATGATAACTAATGCCATAGACCAAGGAGACATATGGGGCGGGATTACTTCTGGCGCTAATCAGGCCGTAAGTAATATACAGGGTATATTAAGTGCCTATGGGATGTGGGATATTGGTAGTCCACCTCCTCAGTCTGATTCCAATTCTGCATGGCTTGACTTACTACAACAAATAACGCAAATGGAAGGTAATTGAGATGGCTGTCTCCATTGACGCCCAAGCCGCTATTAATGAGATAGCCAGAGATTTAGAAAGGGCGGAAAGATCAAGGGATGATGTAACTCCTGTTGGGTTCTATGGGGAAGATGAGACCTATGGCACTCAAGCTGATTGGCTGACTGGAGAAGGTCTCACATCAGCATGGGGAACTGATCCGGGTTGGGGGATTCGTTCTACATATTCCAATCCCGTCTCCGAATATCTTGGAGAAGACCCTCTAGCAAATATATTTGTAGACGCCAAAGGAATGTTGCAAAGAGGGGGGAAACCAAGTGGCTGGGATTACGCTAATCTAGCATTATCCGCGGTTCCTGTTGTTGGCCCCACCGTAGCTAGAAGCCCGATTGGTGTTGCAACTAAAAAAGCAATACAAGGATGGCTAGAAAATAGTCAAACTAGTATAGCAACTGCACTGAGAGGAATGCAAAATAAGGCACGGGCTGATAAATACGAAATTGATTTTTATACAAGGTTGTCTGATGATTCGGCAGAGTTTAAAGATTGGGCAGATTCGTTTAGGACAGACCTAGCCGTCATGAAGGGGAAGATGGAGGACTCAAGCAAGCAGATGTGGGATGATCTGGGTGTTGGTCTAGGTAAATCTCCAGAAGAAATGCAAGCAATGAGAAGTAAAGCCCTAAAGGACTTAGAACTACAAAAACAGGGAGTAGTTCCTTTAGAGGATGCAAAAACAAAAGCATTCCGACAAAAGTTTAATCAGGCATGGGACGACGCAGAAAAAAAACAAATATCTGATGCTCTTGGTATTGACCTAGTACAAAAACAAATTGATGATGTGGCGTTATTTTCAGACACTGAAAGGGCTTTGTACGAGTTCCATATGAAGGAAGGAAAGACTGCGAGTGAGGCACTCGAATTAACATTAGACGCAATTACAGAGACACAAGAAATTGTGGATGATTGGCTTCCCGGCTTCAAGAAATCGATGGACGATAATTTAAAAGACTGGGCAACACTTAAAAAAACAACTACTGAATTGCCAGAAAATGTTACTCAATTAGGAGTAGCAAAACCCATACAAGATATGACATGGCGAGAGTGGGATAATCTTTCTGATGAAACTTTGGGGATAGCACACGGAAAAGTCAGTGCTAAACAACAGGATATAATGAGGGCGCAGGGGATTACTAATCCCGATAATATTCTTGATCATTTCTGGGGTAAGGGTGCTAGAAAAGAATTTGTGACTGGTCTGGAACAGAATTCAGATGCATTAACAGTTACGGCATTTGAGAAAAATAAAGAGTTTGTTAGAACTCGGGATTTGAAAACTGGTTATACCTCGACGATGACAGAGAAACAATTTAAGAGTGATATTGCATGGAAAGATGATATTGCTGATTTTAAAATAGTTACAGAAGAAGTACCTGTCGATCCTATAGCTGTTGCTGAAAAGATGGCCTTTAAACCTGATAAGGTAACACATGGGGAGTGGGCTAGACTTACTGAAGATTTAACTAGAGAAGAAGCAATAAACCTTGCAAGACGGATGACGTTGAGGTTGATAGACTGATGGCTGTCTCTATAGATGCCCAAGCCGCTATTAATCAAATAGCCAGAGATTTAGAAAGGGGGGTAGATGGATATCGTGCCAGCGCCGCCCCTGATCCTGTAATAGGATTCTCTTCCCCAAGCACCCAGTTTGGTGATCAGGAGTTTCTCCATGAGATAGGGATGTACGGAACATCTGATCCTTTGCTCAGGGCCGCTCTGAGAGAATTCGGGGCAAGTATAGCCAAGACTATTCCTCAAAGTGAGATGGCTAAAATAAGTGCTCAGGGAGAGTCTATAACTAAACATTCAAATTATCCATTTTCTACAACTCCGTATACTGCTATTTCGAAAACCGAATTTGATCTACCAACCATATGGCCTTTTGAAAGTAAACGTCCTGTAAAAGACAGGGAGTATCTAAACGATTTATGGCGTCATGAGTATCGCCATCAAGGAATGGATATTCTCAGGGAAAAATCAGATAGAGGTCTATATAATAAGGCTGTGGATTTTTTGAGCCGAACCTATACCGCACCAATAGATTATGAGTTACAGAAAATATTTTCCGGGCCTCAGTTAAGTTACCTACCCCGAACTTTTGGAATGTTAAAATCAAGGAAACATTCTAATACAGAAGCATTAATGAGAGTTATGGATACGCTGTATGGAAAATCTGCAACACTTCCCGGAGACTCTGCTAGGTTTCTTAGTGGAATGGCAGGTTACAAAGGTTTGATTAACGAACCTGCCACATGGTCGGATAAATTTGATCTAAGTGATCCAAATAGTATCTTAAATAAGATTCAGGCTATTTTAGAGGCGAATCAATAATGGCTGTCTCTATAGATGCTCAAGCCGCTATTAATCAAATAGCCGCTGAACTGGCAGTGCGGGATAAAGAAACAGAGATAGAAGAGACTGCTAAATTAGAATCAAAAGCATTCTGGGATGGAGTTAAGGAACAAGCTAGTGCCGCTGGTATGTCCATTATGGATTGGATGCAAGAGAAAGCCTTTGGTGGATCGCAGAATCCCACTGGTATACTTCAAGAAGCATTAGGCGCGGCAAGTTATCCTTTTGCTAAAACTGCTGAAGTAGCCATTGATTATGTAAATCCTTGGTCTAGAACGAATGAGGAAGGAAAACCTACTGGCTATATGCATTCAGAGCAATTGCCTGACGCATTAAGTTTTTTAAATGAAAACCAGACGCTCCGCACAGGGCTGGCAAAGAATCCAGTTATAGCGGCGGCCCCGGCATTGCTGGGTGGTTTTGGCTATCCAATAAATGAATGGGCAGAAGGTAGGGATGTTACCAAAGGGGCATTGACTGGAGGACTACTTTCATTAACTGGCCCTATGGCTGGTCTAATCTCAAGAACTGCTGGAGTCGGAGTTCGTAGAGTTGCGCCTAATTTGACTGAGGATACAATTGATCAGTCCAGAAGGGCTTTTAATAAGGCGCTTTTAGTTGCTGGTGGAGTGGGTACTTCAGGTGGTGCTATAACTAAAGCTGTTTTGGGGAAGGCCGCTAAGGTTGGTGCAAAGGTGAAATTAGGTGCATCAGTGTCGGCTAGAGCACTGGCAATGGATGCTCTTGCGTCAATACAAGTATTATTCAAAGCCGCAGATAAAAGTCTTGGTGATACCGGGAAAGTGCTTGCCCGTGCTAAATCTGGTATGACAGTTCCGGGGGTTCCTCAGGTGGAGCATAGGGTTCTTACTGTAGGTGAGAATGCAAGCACCATGGTTGACAGAATTGGTGATGTTAAAACTACTCGTTCCGCCCTTATTAATAGCATGTCTTTCCCACAACGAGACAGAGCATATTTGGAGTTCTTTGGAAAAATAAATCGAGCAGTAGATGATGCGAGGCCACCAGTTAAGACCCCCATTGATCCTGATACAGGATTTCCTATCCTGCAAGATAGACTTCCCCCCTCTCTTACAGACCCATTAAAAAGCACAGATGATGCTTTCTCTCTGGCAAGCAGGGAAGCGGATGAACTGGCAAAGGTCAGAAAAGCCTTTGAGCAAAAATGGGACTTACCGACGAAAGGACAAAAGGGTTACCTATTTGATATGAATCCCGGCCCTAAGTTTGCAAATGATGCTGTTGCGGTCAGACAATTCAGAGATGAACTTAATCTCATGGGTTTTAATCGTGACGCCTCTCGACAGATGTTAAGTCGTTTGGATGAGATTGAAATAGCGTTGAGGAATATTGAGCATCTAGAAAAGACTGATCCGAATCAACTCAGGGCTATTCTGACTAAAATAATAGATGATACTCCTAACTTCACCGGGAGAACGCCTGATCCAGTACGTGGTATCGGCGGCGGATGGGCTGATAGACAACTACAAATACGTGAAATGGCAGAGGATATGTTGGAGGCAATGCAATAATGGCGGCGAAGAATAAATACAAAGAAGTCTGGACACCTCAAAGAAAAAGACGACTGGAACTTCTGTTCTTCAATGGCGGCTCTATCATAGAAGCCTGTCATGAGTTAGGTATTGTCAAACAGACATTCTACAACTGGTATGAGAAGTACGATGACTTCAAGGAAGTTGTTGACTTTGGAAAGATTGCCGCTGAGTCTTGGTGGATTCAGAAGGGACGTGACAATGTAGACAACAAAAAATTTAACCATGCCCTATGGTTGCTGATGATGGTCAACAGATTCAGGTGGCACTCAGCATACGCTAAACGCGAAGAAAAGAAAGAGATCATCAATCAGCACAAGATTGAAGTTAAGAACACTGTTGACGTAGATAGTATTCTTAAGAAGGCCATTAATAAAGGAATTACCCAGCTAGACGATTCCAAACCAAAGGTACACTGACATGCCAAAAGTAGGAAAGAAAAAATTTCCCTATACCGCTAAGGGAGTTAAAGCCGCAAAAGCCCACGCTAAGAAAACAAAAAAGAAGGTAAAGAAAGGGTACTGATATGTCAAATGGCTTTGATCCCACTCTAGAAGATATTGGTTATGATCTAAATGAATTAGCTCTTGCTGGTGATGGAGTTGATCCAGATATTCCGGGCGTAACTTCTCGCTTAGGTACACCTGTTGATAGACTTGGAGCCGCTACTATACTTGGAGACGCTGGTATTCCTTTAGAAGGTGGCTTGACTCTTGCCCAATCTTTAGCAAGTCTTGCTCGTATTGATCCCCAACTTGCTCGTGACATAATGAGTGGAAGAACCTATATGGCAGGTACGGGATTGTTAGGTCAGGGATACATGGAAGACCCATTGCTTCAACAGATAAGCCTAACGGGAAATGAACAAGGTGATACTATAAATCTTGGTCAACGGATGGGAGAAACTCACGATGAGTTTCTTGATCGGACAACGGCTCAAGATGATTTTGAAAAGGCTCTAGAAAGTATTACACCAACTATATCCAAGTCTCTGGTAAAAGACGCACAAGATAAATTATCGGAAATCTATGGTAAGGACTATACTAAAGAAGTAATAAAAGATCGAATACAGGGTGCGACTACAGATGCTGTACGTAGTTTAATAGACCCAGAAGAATATGATGCGTTACCTCTCGATGATATTTTATCAGGGACTCAGAGTTTTGAAGTAGAAACACCACTTGGTACTACGGATATATATGATACAGAAACTGGAGAGTGGACAGCATTAACAGATACGGAAGATGATCTAACAGCACAAAAAGAACTTGCTGAACTCATTGCTCTAAACCCCACTGGCAGATTTAGGTCAACGATTGACGCAAATGACGTTGGTACTTTTGAGCCTTATCCTGTAAGCAAGGTTGATGGAATAGCTAATACTAGCGCAATTAGACGAGCGGCAGAGATGAGTGGATTAACCATGGATGCGGCATATCCCTCTATTGATACAACAGTTCAAGATACACAAGCTGATGTTATGGATGAAGGGTACTTGGCTGGTCTTAATATGACTGCCGAAGAATCTCATGCACTAACAAGAGCACTAAATACACTAAGGGTTGGAGGAAGGAAGCCTTACCCTCATGAGATAGAAGCCCGAAAACAGGGCGCAATAGTTAATCCCTTGACAAGTCGGTACGCCACGAGCCGCCAATTGTTAGAGGAAGAAGAAACAAGTGATCTGTATAACACTGGTTACTTGGAAGGTCTTTCTCAAGCAATGAAAAATGTTCTAGAGAATGATCCTGATCTAATGGCGCAATATATGGCGGCTCGTAGTGATATCATATCGCAACTGGATAAAACAAAGTTTGAGCATGAAGATTGGTATCCCGGTTCTCAAGCCGCCGCTACTGGGGCAGGATACTGGGGGCCACTGGCATTAGGATGGAACGCCTCGTACAATGATTACAAGGATGCTCAGAGAGCACTCATGGGTAAACAACCGGGGCAGAGATTCGATAGCGGTGATTGGATAAATAATCTAGGTTGGATGACTCCTGCACAGATAAATAGATTATTAGGATACGGAGAGCCGTAGATGGACGCACTATCCCATAGCGAGATTGATGGTAACGCTGAACTTTTTGGTTTAGTAAGTTTCGTTAAAACAAATCCAGAGCCTTTTAGGGCATTAAACGGAGATGAGGTATGGCGTTTAATATCTAACGAAGATAGTTTCTGGGAATACTATAAGGACTGGATAAAGGAGAATTAAGATGGCATGGAATTGGAATGATCATATTGACCCGACTAAGCAAGGACTGCTTGCGTTAGCCAAGCAATATGCGGATGCTGGTATGATGGCTAGGGCTAAAGCGGCTTTTGAAAGGGCTGGAGGTACTTGGACAAATGAAATCCACAGGCAATTTAAGACAGAAGCGGCGGCTACTCCCAGATATGGTGGTGATATTGCGTTTAAGTGGGCCGATTACGGAGTTAGAACTCAAGAGCAACTGAATCAGATTATAGAGTGGGCTAAAGACCGTAAATATGGTCAGATCAGAAATCTGATAAATAACCTTGGTGGAACAAAGAAGTGGAATAAACAACTCCATACTAAGTTAGCCGCAGAGTATCACGGCAAACAAGAAGCGGATACTGACCCAGACACCGAAGGCTGGCAGGGAACACGGACAAGAGAGTTTAAAAGAGTTGAACCTGAAGTTGCTCCTGTATTCGAGCCAAATACTACTATTCAAAACCAAGACGGTACTACTACAACAGTTGATGCTACTACTACTGCTGGAGTAGAAACACCTTGGCGAGCGCAATTTGTAGGCGCGATTACACCGGGTCAGGTAGGCTCATGGAAAACTGGGCAAGCTAGAAATGATGCTCAGAAATGGCGTGATTTGCATATGAATGCCAATATGAATAAGTATGGACTATCAAGAGATGCGACGACTGGTGAGATCAAGAGAGGAAGTAATACCGCTGGTATAACTGACACACAATGGGGCGACTTTATAAAGAAAAGAAATCAGATTGTTGGTCGATTTGAAAAAATGATTGATCATCAATCGTAGGTAATTATTATGGCAATTCCAGCAGTTATAACTTATGGATATATTAGAGGCCGATGGTATGCCTTTGCTGATTCTAATTCTGCGTATGAGGGCGTTACAAAATATGGTGGGAATGCCCGATCTCTTAGGCATAGCAAGCCAATAGGCGCGATAATAGATGATACCACGCTAATAAACCAAGGTTTCTGGCCTGATACTTTAGCGGATGCTCCCGGTGTAACTGGAGATGCATTAGTTGAACCGCCTTATAATCCTATAACAAGAACAATTACACCTGCAACTCCAAATGGAACAACCCTGCTTGAGGAGGAGATGGCTGGCGGTGGTGGCGCTGGTGGTTTTAATCCCCCACCTGATCCCGGCGTAGGAGGAAGAAGAACCAGTGGTCTATTTATTGCTGGAACAAATATTCTTCAGTCCGAAGTAAATGCTAACTTAGGGGCAAATATGGGAGATGCTGTTTATTGGGAAGAGAGATTAAAAAATGCTGAGAATCCTAATGACGTTCTTTTTTCGATGACGTATAAAATGGGTGGTTCACCCCAAGGCCAAGGCCAAGGAAATCCATGGGTAGGTAAGTTACAGTCTGGTCAATATAAAATGACCGAAGGTTCATCTTGGGCGCAAGATCACACTATAGACGGTGGTAGACAGGGTTCTGGCACAACTGATGTGTATGTCCAGAGAGATGCGGCTGGTAATCCTATTGGTGTTCAGGAAGGGCCAGAGTGGCGGAAACAGTTTGAGGAAGGACAATGGAGTCCCGGTGACTTTAAGACACAACGGCAGAAAGATGACGCTAGTATTTGGAAGACTAAACACGATTTAAATGCCAATCAAACTTTAACTGGTGATGCATTAACAACTAAGTTAGCCAACATCCAAGCTAGATACGACAAGATGCTCAATGCCTAGCAAAACTAAAAAACAAGCCCGGTTTATGGCGATGTGCGCCACTCCTAAAGGGAGAAAAAAAGCAAAAGGAAAGTGTCCACCACTCAAGGTAGCGAGAGAATATGCAAAACATGATCGCGGAAAGCGTTCTCGTAAAAAATGACAGCGCGAAAGCCGCGATTAAACTTGCAGAATATTTACAGGAAGTTTCATATGAAGAAGCAATTGAGGCTTATGCTCAATGTCATCGTGATTCTAATATCGATGATTCTTTTATTCGGACTCTCTCTCAGTGTGATCGTTACTACCTTGGTGTTTTTATATGTAATCGGCATGATATGTTGCATCCGTGGATATACGATAGATGCAGAGAAGTCGAAGGAGACAAAGATAGTCACCTCGACCTTTGGGCGCGGTTCCATTATAAATCGTCCATAATTACTTTTTTAGGATGCGTACAGGAAGTATTGTGTAATCCTGACATCACGATAGGAATTCTTTCCTATTCGGCTCGTCAGGCAAAGCCGTTCCTGCGTCAGATTATGCAGGAGTTTGAAGGTAATGAACGGTTACAACAATTGTTTCCAGATATACTTTACGAGAAACCCAAACAGCAAGCACCTAAATGGGCTGAGAATGAAGGCATATGTGTCAAGCGTGAGTCTAATCCTAAAGAGCAAACAGTTGAGGCTCACGGACTTGTCGATGGTCAGCCTACTGGACGACATTTTTCCCTTATTGTTTATGATGATGTTGTAGTTCAGGAATCTGTTTCAACCCCAGAGCAGATTAAAAAGACTACGACCCAATGGGAGTTATCTCTTAACTTGGGGTCAACATATAATCCTCGTTACCAATATGCCGGAACAAGGTATTCTTATGGTGACACGTATGGAACAATTCTTCAAAGGGCGGCGGTAAAACCTAGAGTACATCCTGCAACCTATAATGGTCAGATGGATGGAGACCCGATCTTTCTAACTAAAGAAAGATGGGAAGAGATAAAGAAGACAACGTCTACGTATACGGTAGCGTGTCAACAGTTATTAAATCCAATAGCTGGTAGTGACGTATCATTTAAGGATGAATGGTGGCGAGAGTGGGAAGTTCGTCCCTATACTATAAATGTTTATATTATGGTTGACCCTGCTCACTCTAAGAAAAAGGAATCGAACAGAACTGCCATGGCTGTGGTCGGGATAGATGCTAATTATAATAAGTATCTTCTTGATGGTTGCTGTCATAGGATGACTTTATCTGAGAAGTGGGTTTATCTTAAGCGCCTTAGAGCAAAGTGGAAAAGGGCCGCTGGTGTCAGAGAAGTCAAAGTAGGCTATGAGCGATATGGCGCTCAATCAGATATAGAGCACTTTAAGGCTATGATGCAATCTGATGGAAGTAGCTTTCCAGTGTACGAATTAAACTGGGTTGGGGGTGGTGGTGCTCAATCTAAAAAAGACAGGATACAAAGATTAGAACCAGACCTGAAGGACGGTTCTTTTTTCTTTCCTTATCCTACAGATGAGAAATATTTAACTTCTAACCAATTAGACTATAAGGATAGAAATCAAACATTTCTTATCTCTAAAAAGATTATATGTATAGATGAGAATCGTAAGACATATGATCTTACTAAGTGGATGAAAGATAATGAGTACAATTTATTCCCTACTATTCATCCAGATTTTCTAGACGCCTTGTCTAGGATATATGATATGGATGCAGTTCCTCCAAGAATGAGGCGAGGGAGAGTTTTAGAACCTGAAATGGAGGCGGCATATTAATGAGGAGATTAAGAAGAATAGGAAGAAGAGATTATTCTCCTCGGCGTGTTGCATATAGAATGGTGAATGGAAGGAAATTCTATGAACCACAGCCAAGGGATTTTCCATATGGCGCTCTTCCTTATGTACAAAATTACTATTGGGTATCAGGGTATACCACGGATGATTAATTATGGCTGATATAACACTTAGAGAAACTAAAGGTTCTCCACTTACATTTGGAGAAATGGATGGGAATCTTACAAATCTTAATACCGCCAAACAGGAGATTATTCCTAATCTTACTACAGATACTACAATAGATGAAACGGTTGATAAGTTTTCTTTCTATGATAATTCAACAGGAACTACAAAATCAATTCTACCTCAAAATGTAGAATCTTTTGCACAAAGAACTGTAATAATAAAATGTGTTGCTGATACTATTGGGCCGTCTACTGGAGATGGGATAACCCATTTTGTTGTACCTTCTACGCTTAATGGTAAGAATTTATATACTGCACAGGCTCATGTGTATACAGTAGGAGATGGCGGAAGTATTACAAATGTTCAAATACATAATATAACTACAGGTTATGATATGTTGTCTACTCCTATTACTATTGATCTTAGTGAAAAAGACTCAAGCACTGCGGCAACTCCCCCTGTAATTAGTGGAAATAACGGAGTATCTACTGCTGATGTTATTAGAATAGACGTAGATGCAGTAGCGAATAGTACATTAGGTCTTGAGATAAGAATGGTGTTTACTGCACCATGAAGAAACTTATATTCTCCATAATATTTTTTATGGGGGTTGCTCATGCAGAGCAAAGGCAGAACGTATTACCCCCACCGGGAACCCAAGCTGTTCCTGCCCAGTTCATGTTGTATTGCAGCCGTGATTCTGCTGGGATGTTTCACTTCCTCGAACATCAGTATGGGGAAGTTATCAGGGCAATCCTCACGAAATCCAGAGGTGCGGTAGACATATATCTAACTGTAGACAGTGGAGAAGATGGAACATTCAGCCTAATAGGGGTAAAGGATAAT
>Ga0208553_1000333_pt1 | contig 17317 bp, 19 predicted proteins | sample 6_EtaG_FD_184079 | JGI IMG/M metagenome (GOLD analysis project Ga0208553, IMG submission 184079) | Marine viral communities from the Subarctic Pacific Ocean - 6_ETSP_OMZ_AT15160 metaG (SPAdes) (version 2) | ecosystem: Environmental > Aquatic > Marine > Oceanic | place: Pacific Ocean | collected...
AAGTTACCGAGTCGGGAGCCTAAACAGGCTCCCGACTCTTTTAGTCAGCCGGAATAATCCGGCTTTTCGGAAACATCACCTGTCCCAACGCCTGGTCGCGGGCAGTTCAGGTGACGATTGAGGTACAAACCATGTCTCAGGACTTTGTTATTGAAGCATTTCCTCGTGACGACAAGGGGAGAGGTGCGAGCCGCCGCCTGCGTCGCGAAGAGCGTAAAATTCCAGCCATCATTTACGGTGCTGGTAAAGAAGCTACTGCGATTTCCATCTGGCACAACGAGCTGAAAAAAGCTCTGGAAAACGAAGCATTCTTCTCTCACATTCTTACCATTGAACTCAATGGCAAGAAAGAAAGCGTGATCATGAAGGATCTTCAGCGCCACCCGTACAAGCTGCTGCTGACTCACGCAGATTTCCAGCGCGTTGAGAAAGATCAGGAAATCTTTGTTCACGTTCCGCTGCACCTGCTGAACGAAGACTCAGCTCCGGCGATCAAGACCTTTGGTGGTGTTGCTTTCCGTTTGATGACCGAGGTTGAAGTAGCTTGCTTGCCGCAAGACCTGCCTGAGTTCATCGAAATCGACATGGCTGACGTCGAGATGGATCAGATCGTTCACATGAGCGACCTGAAACTTCCGAAAGGCGTTCGTATTCCTGCCCTGCAGCACGATGCAGAACACGACCAAGCCGTTGTGTCTGTCAGCAAGCCGAAAGGCGTCAAAGCTGATGAAGCAGAAGACGAAGCTGAAGGTGAAAGCGAAGAAGGCGAAAGCAAGGAGTAATCACTCCGGAGGCGTTGGCAGATGGCACAGGATATTGTCATGGTGGTTGGGCTGGGTAACCCAGGTTCCGACTACGAGAATACCCGCCATAATGCCGGCGCCCTCTTCGTTGAAGCACTGGCCCGTGATGCGGGCCAGTCGCTCCGCCCCGAAAAAAAATACCACGGGCACTATGCTCGCATTCAGTGGCAAGGCATTGAGCTTCACCTGCTGAATCCCGCTACTTTTATGAACCGCAGCGGCCTGTCTGTAAAAGCCCTCGCGGATTTCTTCAAAATCCCCCCTACTCAGATTCTGATCGCTCACGATGAGCTGGACCTTCCCCCAGGTACCGCCAAGCTAAAAAAAGGCGGAGGCCATGGCGGACACAACGGGCTGAGAGACACCATCGCCCATCTGGGTACCAAAGAATTCCAGAGATTGCGCATTGGCATTGGTCACCCCGGCGACAGCCGTAAAGTAACCGGCTACGTGCTTGGCCGTTTGGGCAAGCGTGAAACAGAAGACCTGAGCGCAGTATTCAACGAAATCATGCGGGTACTGCCCGATGCGGCTTCTGGCAACCTCGCCGCAGCCATGAACCGTTTGCACAGTTTCAAGACCGCCACAGACTGAGCCTGCCCATTGCACTTTGGGCTAAACCACCACCCCTGATATCCCTTATTCGTATCCGCCGCCGGACACCGGTATAATCCGGCCAAATTTTACAGCACCAGCAGAGGCACTCCATGGGTTTTAACTGCGGCATCGTCGGCCTTCCCAACGTCGGCAAATCCACCCTGTTCAACGCACTGACCAAAGCAGGCATTGGCGCGGAAAACTTCCCGTTCTGCACCATCGAGCCTAACGCTGGCGTGGTCGCCATGCCCGACCCCCGGCTTGATAAACTGGCCGCTATCGTAAACCCACAACGCACTGTGCCCACGACCATGGAATTTGTGGATATTGCGGGCCTGGTTGAAGGCGCATCCAAAGGTGAAGGCCTGGGCAACCAGTTCCTGGCCAACATTCGCCAAACCGAAGCCATTGCCCACGTGGTTCGCTGCTTTGACGACCCCAATGTTATTCACGTCGCCAACAAAATAGACCCGGCGGCGGATATTGAGATCATCAACACCGAGCTTGCACTGGCAGACATGGATACCGTTGAAAAATCCATCAAGCGTGTGCAGCGAATTGCCAAAGGCGGTGATAAAGAGGCCAAGGCTCAGATCGAAATCTTTGAGCGCCTGCTGCCTGTACTGAACGAAGGCAAGCCAGTACGTAGCATGGGGCTGGATAAAGACGAGCTGCTGCTCATCCGCGAATTGTGCCTGTTAACCATCAAGCCGACGATGTACATCGCCAACGTGAGCGAAGACGGCTTCGAGAACAACCCCTACCTGGACACCGTGCGCGAAATTGCAGCCGAAGAGAACGCCATTGTGGTGCCCATCTGCAACAAAATTGAAGCAGAAATCTCGGAACTGGAAGACGACGAAAAAAGCATGTTCCTTGGAGAAATGGGCATGGAAGAGCCTGGCCTCGACCGGGTTATCCGCGCGGGTTACAGCTTGCTGGGTCTGCAGACCTATTTCACCGCAGGTGTGAAAGAAGTGCGGGCCTGGACTGTAAAAATCGGCGCTACCGCGCCCCAAGCAGCGGCTGTCATCCACACTGACTTTGAACGCGGGTTCATCCGCGCAGAAATCGTCGGCTATGACGACTTTGTGAAATTCAACGGCGAAGCCGGGTCGAAAGAAGCCGGGAAATGGCGCCTGGAAGGTAAGGAGTACATTGTTAAGGATGGCGACGTAATTCACTTCCGCTTTAACGTCTAACCCAACCTGCCCAGGCTACAGGGTTGCCAAGCAGGCGTTTGGCAACCCAGCTCGTCTATTGTTAGCGCCCTGCTCTGGCCCACCTCAAGCCCCTCCAGCAAAATACTCCCGACAGAGACCCGATGAAGTGCCAGCACCTGGTTTTGAAAAAAACCAAACATTCGCTTCACCTGATGATACTTGCCTTCAACCAGTGAAAGCCTGGCCGTGTAATCAGAGAGTATTTCCAGGCATGCAGGCCGAGTTGTAATGTTTTCATAAGCAAAATAAATACCCTCTCGAAACACCACCACATACTCGTCACTTAATGGTTTAGACAGAGTCACCTCATAGGTTTTTGCCAACTTTGTTTCAGGCAGACTTATCTTACGCGACCAAGCTCCATCGTTGGTCAGCAGCAGCAATCCGGTTGTGTTGAAGTCAAGGCGCCCAACAATGTGCAGCTCGCTCTTTTGAGGGTGCTTAATGAGATCTAAAACGGTCGCGTGCTTAGGGTCTTTAGTCGCGCTAACCACCCCTCGGGGCTTATTCAGCATAATATAAACGGGCTTATTATCATTTAAGCACTGACCATCCAACACAACCTGAGTGAACTCCCCCACCTTCTGTTGAATTGAACTCGCCACCCGCCCATCCAGAACAATCCGTTTTTGTGCGATTAAAAGGCGGGTATCTGAAATCGAAAAGTCGCTATTCTGGCTAATAAACCGGTCGAGCCGGTGGGTCTTGGACTTCATGGGGGAAATGCCCTCCCGGTATGGCCAGAGATTTACTTATAGAGTGAACCGATCTTATGTTTTACCCGTGCAGACCACGCCTTCGCGTAGCGTAACCGATTGTGCACCCGACCTTTCCATGGTTTTTACGATTGCAGACTGGATGGCCTCATTCTCTCGTATATCACTCTCAGTGGTGAATTTTTCGGTTTGCGGCTCTGCGCCTTCTTCAGAGACGAACTCAAGGACAACCTCTGTCGCCAGTCCATCGTTCGGTCCAAAGTATGTGATACCAAGTGTTGGATAGCCCTGAAATCCCATCTTCACTTTCTTGGCTATTCTCTTTTTAGATTTTTCTAATTGCATGAGGGCATGTTCCTTAGCTGTGCGATGCTTGAGCGAGCATTGAAAGAAGAATTAGCAAAACGCGAAGCGCAGCGACGACCCGTTAGCGCGTCCAGTAGAGGACATTTTTTGGCCTGAACGATTTTTGATAGCTTTGTTAGGTATGATTTCAAGTATTTCACTGGCTTGCTAGGTTTCTTGTCATCTTCTGAGCAACCTTCGTAAAGGTATCCAGATCCTCTGCCTCAATGCCCTGAGCCATTTGATTTTCCATGTCATCAGATAGAGTCCGTAATCTTTCTTGTAGAGCCCGGCCTGCTGAGGTTAGTTCCAGAAGCTGACTCCGTTTGTCGTCAGGGTTAGGCGTCTTTTGAACAAATCCCTGATCAATAAGCTGATTAACCAAGCGAGTAATCTGCGCTTTGTCACGCTTAAAAAGGCCTGCAATATCAATTGCCGTAGAAGAATTTGATTTACCAATAACCTTTAAGACCCTTACGTGCATCGCTGCAATACCCAACTTTTGGGTTTCCAGTTGACTGTTAAGCTGTTGCTTGATTGCGTGGGCTAAATGAAAAGTCGCCTCAACCGTGATGGCATTGAACATGGTACAAACCTCAAATCGCAGTAGTTGACAGTGTCAACTACATTTGTTATGGTTGCTATTATCAACCAAATGATAAGCGAACTCAAGATTTTGAGGAAAAATACATGTCAGACACCGTCATGAAAGTTGATTCACTGAAACTCCCGTTGTATCAGAAAATTCTAATATGACCATCACCAGCAAATTCCTTCAATGGGTCATACCTAACGGTAATAAAATTCTCAATCAAACAATTACTGGCTTTTATTGCAGCCCTACCTCTTGGGCTATTCATGGCATTAATGATGCCACTAGTGCTGAAACCCCGGCTTGAAAAATTTATGGCTAGCTAAACAAAGAACTGAGAGTAACGAATATGAAAAAGATGAGAATGACACAAGTCGCCTACATTGAAGATATCGGGCCACATATGCGACGTATTGTCTTGCGAGGTGATGATCTAAACGACTTTCCAGCTGGCGAGGAAAGTGCGCACTTTAAGGCTATATTTCCTAGCCCAGGACAAAACAAGCCAAAGCTCGGCATTTATACAGGTTTTAAGCAGTGGATGCGCTCCTATACTGTGCGCGCTTTTAACAACCAAACAAAAGAATTGACGGTAGATTTTGCCGTGAACGACCATGAAGGACTCGCGACAAACTGGGCTAAGAATGCTCAGCTGGGCGACTACTTGGGAGTCGCAGGCCCAGGTGAAGCTAAGTACACAAACTATCATGCCGACTGGCATTTAATTATGGCAGACCTTACGGCATTACCTGCCGCAGCAGCTATTCTAGAAAAATTACCTGCAACGGCTGTTGGCACAGCTTTTCTTCAGGTTCCTACAGTAAAGGATAAACTTATTATTGCAGCGCCCAGCGGCGTAGAGGTGCAATGGCTGATCAATGATAACCTGAACAAAAACGCCTTGCTTGAAGGCCTTGAAAATTTGACGTGGAGAGGTGGCAACCCGGCAATATTTGTAGCTGGGGAAACTGGACAGACGAAAGCGATCAAGAACCAGCTAAAAACAAAGCTAGGTTACATCAGCAAGGAAACTTACATTTCAGGGTATTGGAAGGCTTAAATGTGAAGCATCTCAAGGCACATAACGAGGCTGCAGAAGAACCCTTCTCAGAGTCCGATCCGTAGCCACCTTTTTGTTTTTCGTCACGTGCGATCAACTAACGCAGGTTTGCTCGTTCGCCGATCACAACTGAGCGTTAGCGATATTCAGTTCACAAAGCCCATCAATCAGCCATCTAAGAACTGTTTCTGGCTACCATAGCCCAGCATCATGCCGCTATCTTCCCGTAATTCGCCAGTTTCTCAATGTTGTGCACCAGGCAATATAATTGCCACTGGCCCTGGAAGTGGGCTCCTGGCACGCCATCGCAACAGGAGAGAACTGGAATTCGCTGGCCGGGATGTAGCCACTAACCTGATTTGGGGTTTTTCTACAGCCTCAACGCGGAGCTTTGCGGCTAAAGGAGCGTAGCACCGCGGCAGCCTGCGCGGCATTGCATTTCTCGGGTCAAGACGTCGCAGCAACTACCGAAATTTCTACCAGCAATTCCGGAGACGCCATCTGAGCTTGAACACAGGCCCTTGCTGGAGCTTCGCCTTCAGGCACCCAGTTATCCCACACTTCGTTCAAGGCTTGGAAGTCAGCCATATCAGCTAGGTAGATCGTTGCCGACAGAATTTTGTCGCGGCCGGAACCGATACTCTCCAGCAGCTCGTCCACTTTCTCCAGCATCCCGGTCACCTGGGTATGAATGTCAGCGTTCCTATCCTTCGCGACCTGACCGCAAAGGTAAGCGGTGCCATTATGTTTTACGATCTTGCTCATGCGGTTATTAGGGGAAATACGCTCTATAGTCATTGCTGTCGCCTGATTGAGAAAGGTAATGAATGTACGGCAGCCCAAGGCTGCATAGTGCTGCGCTTGGCTATATGTTGATACTACCGCCATACTTATCCTTCAACCATCCAAATTTTTCGCTAAAGCCGCAGTGGACCTACCCCAGTGTAGTAGCCCTCGCCGTGACTGTGTTAAATGCCAATCCAGCTTAGAGCCATCGTTTGACTTCAGCAATTACCGTTTCCATTCTCCTCTGAAGCGTCCTATGCCGCAGAGCGCAAAGATATAGCGTCTCGCTGACCGGGCTAGCAAGTCGATGAGCTTTAATGCGTGCGGGCTTTTGGAAGGCTTCAACCGCATGTGCCGGCAAGACGGAAAAACCCAAACCCATGCTGACCGGCTCCAGAATCAAACCGATCTGGTTAGAGAATCCCTTTCTGGGAAACAGATGACTGTGCTGAAACTCGGGATAATTGGCACCAAGAAGCAGGTTGGCGTGATGACTTCCGTCGGGATGGTCAATAAAGCCAAGGGTCATCAGATCGTCCCAATCCGGTTCTTCGACTGCAGCCTGTGTCACTAGCAGCAGCGACTCTTGCGCGACAGGGGTGCAACTTACGTCCGCCAGGGTGGATTTCTCCGTCATGAATCCAATATCAACCGTAGATTCAGCGATTGCGTTTTCCACATCGGTATTGGGCGCAAACCGGTAATCGATAATGAGCTTCGGGTGCTTGCTCTGCAACGCCAATAAATGCGGATAAAGCTTAAGCCCGACACTCCCGGGAGACATCATCCGCACAACCCCTTCATAGGGAGGGTCCTCTCCGACGCTCAGCTCCAGATTCGACAACGCAAAGAGAATGCCCTGCGCGTCGGCGTATAGCCTTTCGCCGGTATCCGAGAGCGAGAATTGTTTGCCCTGCCGCACAAGCAACTCCGCGCCAAGTTGCTCCTCCAGCTTGCGCACATGCTGGCTCACCCCCGACTGCGTCATGTGGAGGCGCTCAGCCGTACGAGTGAAATGGCCAACTTCAACTAACGTGCAAAAGCTGCGTAACCAAGTAATATTTATCATTACATCCTGTGATTATATCAACAACAAATGATAATTTTACGTGATTATAGGCGCTATGTAACCTGTCCTCAGTCTTACTAAAGGAGTACAAGCAATGAGCAACGTTTACCCAAGAAATTTTTCACACATCGGCATATCCGTGCCAGACCTTGAGCGCGCCGTTAAGTTCTACACGGAAGTAATGGGTTGGTATTTGATTATGGAACCAACCGAGATCGAAGAGGACGACAGCGCCATCGGGGAGATGTGCACGGATGTATTCGGAGCAGGCTGGGGAAGCTTCCGTATCGCTCATCTATCGACCGGAGATCGAATTGGCGTGGAGCTTTTTCAGTTCAAAAACCAAACCAACCCGAAAGACAATTTCGAGTATTGGAAAACCGGAGTTTTTCACTTCTGCGTGCAGGACCCGAACGTTGAAGAACTTGCAGAACGTATTGTGGCCGCAGGTGGTAAAAAGCGCATGGAGAAACCTCGCTACTATTATCCGAGAGAGAAACCCTATCGCATGATTTATATGGAAGACCCGTTTGGAAATATTGTTGAGGTTTATAGCCACAGCTATGAGCTGATATACAGCGAGGGCGCCTACTGAAGTGGGGGAAGTGCAGAACGAACTGGAGCTAATTGTTAGGCTTTTACGTCCCATTGCTCTCGTCGTAAACGATAAAGTACATGCGGCTGCAACAGACTATCCTCGGGTAAACTGGGATGCTCAAACTCGCCACTGTACTGCATGCCGATGCGCTCCATGACACGACGCGACCGCCGATTGCCAACTGTGGTAAAGGAGACAATCTCAGGTAACTCCAGCCGTTGAAACGCAACATTTAGCGAACCAAATGCAGCCTCTGATGCCCAGAACCCCCAACCGCGCCGCTCAATGAGCGAGCGAATTTTGTCCGCCACTTCATTACTTGCCTGACGACTCAGCGGTTCGGGAAAGAACTCCATAACCTGTGGGTCAGCGTTAAGAGTAGCGAACGGCTCGAAATCGCTTTCGCGCCATTGCCGCAAATGTAGCCGCTCGGTCTCAAATTCTAATAACTCTGCCATGGCAAGGTGTGCCTTACTTTGGTCCTACCCACGAAAAATAGACACTCGGTTATGCGCATTGGACTTACCCCGTCGCCAAATAAAGCCAGCAGCCATTCACCCAGATGTAGGTAATGTCGGTCGTCCACTTCAGGTTTGGAGCCGACGCTGCAAACTGACGCCACAGCAGGTTGTCTGCCACGTTCGTCATCGCCTCAGACGTGCGACTGTATTTAAAAGCCTTGCCGTTGCGGGCTCGAATAGCCTTCTCCCTGAGACAGCGCCCGACACATCAACCGAACGGTATACGACTGACGAAACTGATCCATCAGCGCGTACTTCACTCTTGGGATTTCACGAAGTACGCAGACATCTTTTTTTAAGAACTCGTTCTCCTTCTTCAGGATCTCCATTTCGCGTTTGAGCTTCCGCATGGCTTCGCTCTCAGTCTTGGAGTAATCGACACCATCAATGCGATTGAACTGTTTATCAGACAAACGGGTGAACTGACGACGCCAGTTGTAGATCTGGCCAGGATGTATGCCCAGTTCCCGAGCAACGAAAAATCTGTCGCCGTGCTTGGCCTTGTTAGGGCTATTGCTATATAGTTGTACGGAGTTTCCGTACATAATGGTGGGATTATGGATATCATCAGTGTAAACAAATTCAGAGACAATCTGAAAAGCCTTGTAGAGCAGGTTGTTAGTAGACACGAACCTCTCAAGGTGACACGTCGTGCCGGAGAAGCATTCGTGATAATAAGTGCTGAAGACTGGGAAAGAGAGCAAGAAACGCTGCATGTACTTCAGAATCGAGACCTGATGCAACAGATTGCGGCCTCCCTCGATACCCACAGCCGTGGTCAAGGATACATACCTGATAATGAGCAGATGAATGAGATCACTGGTATTTGAGGGCAGCACCTGGGAGGCATATGAAAAGATGCGCGACAAAGACAAAAAGCTGCACAACGCTCTCTGCAAACTGCTAAAAGAAATGCTCCGCTCTGACGATCCATCAACTGGCATCGGCAAACCTGAGCCGCTTAAACATAACTTGTCAGGCTTGTGGTCAAGGCGCATCTCACAAAAGGATAGGCTCATATACCGGTTCGACGACAGATCCATTTATATTTTCGCCATTGGAGGGCACTACGACCAGCCCTAACGAGGCTGTAGAAAAACCCTAGAGCCTTTTTTCGGTGATGTTCCTACGTAAAATCTGAGTATGTTTTCGGTGACAAATGCTCCAGATTTTAAGAATAGGCGCTATTTTTAGATTAATTATTGATCAACTTCAGGTCAGAAAAAGCCTCTGACCTTTTTCTACAGCCTCAACGCTGAAATAAGCGGCGGCCCGACAGGGGCGTCCGGTGGACGGCCGTCAGGCCGGGAACAAACTTAATTGACTTGTTAATTGCCAATGGTCACCTCCGGATCCAGAACCCAACAACGGTCATTGTGTGTGTAGCCGATCTGACCATAGTATGAATGAGCTGCCGGTGCTGCGATGAGTATCAATTTACAGAGCGGCCCCAGTTGCTCTTGGGTCAGTGACTGTAATCGCTTACCTATTCCTAATCTCTGATAACTCTGATGAACCGCCAAATCTGACAGGTAGCAGGCATAGTGGAAATCCGTGACACTGCGAGAGATGCCAACCAACAAATCCTCATCCCAAGCGCTTACAGTGAGATTGGAATTGGCAACCATCCCTTCCATACATTCTCGGTCGTGAATTGGCCGGCGTTCTCCGAGGGTAGAATTCTCCAACAAGCCGATGAACTGGTCAGTGGTAATGGGATGATTTACCTTGAAGCTAATAGTCATACCTCTCCTTGGCAATTAACGCCTGCATAAACGGCGGCTTTTACGCAGCGAAGCGGAGAAAAAGCCGTCCGGTGGAGGCCCATTTGGGCCGGAACGAATTTGATGCACTTGTTATAACCTAGTGGGCTTATCCCGCTGAAAGCTATGCAGAAAGACGAAGAAACTTACCCCCGTCGATATAGCAAATGCCCAGCCTATAGTGCTTGAAAATGCGTGAAAAAAATAAACGATCGCTACGCAGGAAAAAATTAACCCGAATGATCGTAGGACAAGCGAGGCAACCTGCCCGAAGTTTCCGTTCATTTCTCCCAACTTGTGGAACGTGTTTAGGGCCAGAGCAAAAGCCAAAGGCGGGAGAGCTAAGGCTGCCCAAAAAATTGCTTTTCGCTCCGTATCCGTGATTTCTGCATGGGTTGCATACGCAATAAGGATAGCGATATCGAATGCTAAGAAACCCTGGCACATTACATTGGTAAGTACCATTTGGAACCTGTTGGTGCGTTCTGCTCGTTCGTCGCTCATATTTTTAGTTATAACGCCAGCCCTAACCGGTGGCTTTTTGGCGAGCGTCGCGAGCGAAAAAGCCGTCCGGGTTGAGGGCATGGTTATACACCATCCCCGGTTCGCTCCAAACCGGCCTTCCTACCTGGGGCCTTAACAACGCCCAACCATAACGATTATTCGGCAGGTTGATGAAACAGAAGCTCGCCCTCAACATATATCTGCCGCGCAGAACCAAGGCCAGCATTTATTCGGCCGACTGCTCGCTTTAGGGCGTCCATATCAACCGGGTCCGTAGCTAAGACTGCCTGTAAATCGTCGATAGCGCCATTCAGCGCTTTTAGGATGGTGCGTGCCGCCGTTCTACCTCGTTCGGCAACGTCGACCATAGCTTGAGCGTTTTCTACCATCCAACGGCGTTGGTTGTCTGTAAGCTTTGCGATATCGTCGACCCCCGCAAGTTCGTTCGCTGCCACCACGGCACTTTCGAAGTGCGCCCAAAAACGCTCTAGGTAGATTTGTTCAGCCAATCGAGAAATTTCCGCTGAAAGGCGATCTTGTCGCACTTTGTGTTGTCTCGTTAGTTCTCCTTCGTTATTTTCGAACTCTAGCTTGAGTTTTTCCTCCCTATTTTGGAACTCTAGCTTTTGCGCACTCATCTCATTCCGGAGCGATCCGATATTCTTCTCGTAATTTACTTCGCAAGCTGCGCGACCTCTATCCTCTCCTTTTCGTACCGCATTTGCTGTTGCGTCATCAAGTTGTCGCCTTACCGCTTCCTCTACCCCCTTCTCCAAAATCAAACCATATAGTTCATCAGCATCCTTGGATGCGTCAACCTGTTGCTGGTCTACGCCTCGTCGTAAGGCGCGATTGGAAAGCTCACTGTGGACGTAACTTTTACCTTCGTCGAAAAAATGAGCGCTGCTCCAATAAGAAAACGCGGCTCCTAAAACGATACCCACTATGCCAACAACTATTCCCGCTAGGGCTCGCTTATCTCGCATTCGTGAAAGTACCTCTTCATATTGCTACTGTGTATAACGAGGCTGTAGAAAAACCCTAGAGCCTTTTTTCGGTGATGTTCCTACGTAAAATCTGAGTATGTTTTCGGTGACAAATGCTCCAGATTTTAAGAATAGGCGCTATTTTTAGATTAATTATTGATCAACTTCAGGTCAGAAAAAGCCTCCGACCTTTTTCTACAGCCTCAACGCTGAAATAAGCGGCGGCCCGACAGGGACGTCCGGTGGACGGCCATCAGGCCGGGAACGAACTTAATTGACTTGTTAAACCGCTCGTAGCCCTAGTGATTAAGTGGCCCATCTAATTTTGTGTTGAACATTTTTAGAAACTCTTTTTTATCCGTGAACCGAAAAATATGACCTCGAAATCCATATAGTTTTTCTAGAGCCTCAGAGGGTGACAACGCTTCCAAACTTAGACCAAATGTGACCACGTACCTCGAGCCGAGATATGTCTCATTGAGCAGGTCGTACCCATATAGATGACAGGCATCTTCCTTCGAGTAGACTTCCTTGACCAGAGCTACCATATTCACTCCTTGCTCATATCAATCAGCGATTTAACAGCTAATTCAACGACAAATGACATCTATCCATATGCGCCTATTTCCCTTCTTGGCACATGCGAGCAATCAAGTTTGCCTTTGTTATCAAAAAGCTACCTTCTCTATAAGGTAGACCGCCTGGAAATAGGCGTCAATTGTCGGGTTCTCCCACAAATATGTGTTCGCTTATCTATCATCGTTACTCAGTGACTATTTCATATTTTTCATAGGGTTGTAATATACCCGGCCGTAAATTCACAAAGTTTTGCGACAGTTGCCGTATATCTCCGTTTTTTTGCCGTGCAATTACGGCCAGCCGAGCTCAAATAACTGAATATCAAAACAGCATGGAGCCCGCTGGGCTGATCATTATTCAACGTCGGTGGAGCCAGCACTTACGTACTGCTACTCGCGTCGCAGGCAATTCGCCCATTAGGTTGATTCTTTTGCCACCAGCGCCCGAGTAACGTACATATATATGAGCCACTGAGGCCGGGCTCCTGGAGTCTGTTATTCATCGCGCCCCCATTTGAAGTACTGAATTGGTCGGCGGCCAACTCTAAAGGATACATCATGAGTGATATTACAACCCTTAGGGACATCGTGGGCCTGGGCAACACTGCCAGCCCCATCAGCGATTCTGCACTGGTGATTATTGATGCCCAGAATACCTATCGGGAAGGCGTGATGAAGCTCGACGGAGTGGAGCCTGCGCTGGAAGAGTGCAAGGCTCTGCTGCAACGTTTCCGTGCCGCAGGCCGCCCGGTTTTTCATATTCAGCACGACGCTGGGGCCGGCTCACCTTATGACCTCACTGCCCCTATCGGGCAAATTGCCGATGTGGTGGCGCCTATGGAGGGGGAGCCGGTTATCACCAAGAACTTCCCCAATTCCTTTGCCCAGACAGATCTGGATCAGCAATTAGCGCAGGCCGGTATCAAAAACCTGATCCTGACGGGGTTCATGTCTCACATGTGTGTGAATTCCACCGCTCGTGCTGCATTCACGCTGGGGTATAGTCCCACGGTGGTTGCCTCTGCTACAGCAACCCGCTCTTTGCCCTCGAAGGCCTCGGGCAAAACGGTTCCATCGGATCAGGTTCAGGAGGCCGCATTGGCAGCCCTGTCGGACTTACCTTCTGCCGTGGTTCCGTCCTCGGCAGAGGTTCCAGACTAACCGGTATATCCCGGCGAATACCCAAACCTGGGGCTCAGCATTACCACTCCAGCTGTGCCCCGGTCTGGTACTCAATCACCCGCGTTTCGAAGAAGTTCTTCTCCTTCCGCATGGTCGCCTGCTCATCCAGCCAGGGTGAGACGTTTTTGGCGCCGGGGAACGGCTCCTCCAGGCCCACGGCGCGAGCTCGGCGGTTGGCTACAAAGCGGAACTGTTCGATGTGGTATTCCGCGGAGTAGCCGAGGATCGGGTCGCGCAGGATGTAGTTGGCGTAGTCCCGCTCGGCGGCTTCGGATTCATCCCACATGTCGCGCACGGCCTTGGGGTCGAAGCTGATGTTTTCTTCTTCCAGGATCTGATTAACCACTTTCAGGCCGAAGGAGAAGTGCATGGATTCATCACGCAATATGTACTGAAACTGCTCGCCAGTGCCGCGCATCAGGCCGCGGCGCTGCAGGGCGAAGATGGGGCTGAAACCGTTGTAGAACCAGCAGCCTTCAAACACGCCGGCGAAAAACAGGTACGACATGATGAATTCTTGCAGGTCGTCTTTGTTGCGCAGGTTCATGTCGGAGCGCATGGCGGCGTCCAGGCGGCGGTTGGCTATCTGGATTTTGGCGTTGATTTGCGGCACTACGCGGTAGCGATTGTAGATTTCACCCTGGTCCAGGTTGAGGGTTTCAATGCAGTGCTGGTAGGCCCAAGTATGCATGGCCTCTTCGTAAACTTGGCGCGCCTGGTATATCTGCAGCTCAGGCGCGGTCATTTTTTCCATTACTGCCAGGCCGATGTTGCGCATGGCTAGGATGTCGGAAGTTGTCAGATAGGCCAGCACGTTTTCAAATACGTGCTTTTCCGCCGGGTTCAGGCGGTGGTGGTAGTCGTGAACGTCTTGCGACATGTTCACGTCCAGCGGCGTCCAGTGGTTTTTGTTGGCGTTCATGAAGTATTCCCAGGCCCAGGGGTACTTGAACGGGGCCAGCTGGTTTACGTCGGTTTCGCCGTTGATTACACGTTTGTCGTCTACGTTTACCGGCGCCGGGCCGCTTGGGTTGGCAGGCTTGGCTTGGTTGGTGGTTTCGTCGTCCCAATTAAGCATGGTTGTGCCTCTTAGATACAAAGTAAGTGGTTACTGACAAGCTTCACAATCAGGTTCGTCGATGCTGCATACTTGTGGCTGCGGTGCTGCAACCGGGGCGGCGCTTTCGTTTACGCCGGTGGCACCCAAGGAGCGCAAGTAGTAGGTGGTTTTCAGTCCACGCTCCCAGGCCAGCTGGTAAAGCTCATCGAGTTTTTTACCGCTGGGCTCCGCCATGTACAGGTTCAAACTCTGGGCCTGGTCCAGCCACTTCTGGCGACGAGAGGCAGCTTCCACCAGCCAGCGGGCGTCTATTTCAAACGCGGTGGCGTAGCGGGATTTCAGTTCGGTGGGTATGCGCTCGATTTGCTGCACGCTGCCGTCGTAATACTTCAGGTCGTTCACCATCACGTTGTCCCACAGGCCTTCGGCTTTGAGATCGCGCACAAGGGATGGGTTCACCACGGTGAATTCGCCGGACAGGTTCGATTTCACAAACAGGTTCTGGTACGCAGGTTCGATAGATTGCGACACGCCCACGATGTTGGAAATGGTCGCGGTGGGGGCAATGGCCATTACGTTGCTGTTCCGCATGCCGTGCTTGGCGATGAGTTCGCGCACCGGGGCCCAATCCAGGCGGCTGTCGGTGTTCACGCTCAGGTCGCCTTCAAGGCGGGCAGCTTTCAGCAATTCGATGGAGTCGATGGGTAGAACGCCTTGGCTCCACAGGGACCCTTCGTAGCTCTCATAGGCGCCGCGCTCTGCTGCCAGCTCCGCCGACGCTCGGATGGCGAAGTAGCTGAGCTGTTCCATGGCTACGTCTGCAAATTCAACGGCCTGCGGGCTGGTGTACGGCAGGCGCAGTGCGTAAAGCGCATCCTGAAAGCCCATGAGGCCCAAGCCAACCGGGCGATGTTTCAGGTTGGAGTTGCGGGCTTGGGGCACAGCGTAAAAGTTGATGTCGATAACGTTATCGAGCATGCGCACGGCGGTGTTTACGGTGCGTTCAAGGCGCTGCACATCCAGTTCGCCGTTGTGGATGTGAGCGGCCAGGTTCACGGAGCCGAGGTTGCACACGGCAATTTCTTCGGCGCTGGTATTCAGAGTGATTTCTGTACACAGGTTAGAGCTGTGTACCACGCCCTTGTGCTGCTGCGGCGAGCGCAGGTTGCAGGGGTCTTTGAAGGTTATCCAGGGATGGCCGGTTTCAAACAGTACTGTGAGCATTTTGCGCCACAGTTGTTTGGCCGGAATGGTTTTGAACAGCTCGATTTTGCCTTCCGCAGCGAGGGCTTCGTAGTGTTCGTAGCGCTCGCGGAATTCGTTGCCGTATAGGTCGTGCAGGTCGGGCGCGTCACTGGGGGTGAACAGTGTCCAGTCACGATCCTGGCGCATACGCTCAATCAGCAAATCCGGTACCCAGTTGGCGGTGTTCATGTCGTGGGTGCGACGGCGTTCGTCGCCGGTGTTTTTACGCAGCTCCAGAAACTCTTCGATGTCCAGGTGCCAGCTTTCCAGGTAGGCACACACGGCGCCTTTGCGTTTGCCGCCCTGGTTAACCGCTACAGCGGTGTCATTCACCACCTTCAGGAAAGGCACCACGCCCTGGCTTTGGCCGTTGGTGCCTTTGATGCGGGAACCCAGCGCGCGCACCGGTGTCCAGTCGTTGCCCAAGCCGCCAGCCCATTTGGAGAGCATGGCGTTGTCACGAATGGCGCCATAGATGTCTTCCAGGTCGTCGCCCACGGTGGTGAGGTAGCAGGATGAAAGCTGGGAATGGCGGGTGCCGCTGTTGAACAGTGTGGGCGTAGATGCCATGTAATCGAAGGAGGACAACAGGTTGTAGAACTCGATGGCACGGCTGTTGGGGTCGTCTTCACGCAGCGCCAGGCCCATGGCGACGCGCATGAAAAACACCTGAGGCAGTTCCAGGCGGTCTTCTTTCCAGTGCAGGAAGTACCTGTCGTACAGGGTTTGCAGGCCAAGAAAGCCAAATTGCTGATCGCGCTCTGGTTTCAATTCCGCGCCCAGGCGTTCCATATCGAAAGCGGCCATGGCTTCATCGAGCAATTCGTAGCGAATACCGGCGCTGATGAACGTGCTCAGGGCTTGTGGATACACCTCGGCCAGGGTCAGGTTGGTGTCCAGTTTCAAGGCGGTTACGCTTTCAAGGCGCAACTGTTCCAGCAGCAGGCGGGCGGTGACGGCGCTGTAGTCCGGCTCACGTTCGATGCGGCCACGGGCCGTCATGATAAGTGCCGTTAGCACTTCGGTTTCATCGATGCCGTTGTAGAGGTTGCGAATAGCGTCTTCCACCAGGGATTCGCCATCAATACCTTCCAGGCCAAATGCCGCCTGGTCGACCTGTTGTTTCATCAGGCCCATATCCAGCGGTGCTGTGCGGCCGCCAGCCAGTTTTACGGTGAGATGAGGGTGAGCTTCTACCGGCTCATGCAGTGCGCGTTCGCGGGCGTGTTCTTCACGGTAAAGTACGTAGGCGCGGGCCACCTTCTGTTCTTCGGCGCGCATCAGGGCCAGTTCTACCTGGTCTTGAATGTCTTCAATGTGTACTCGGCCACCGGCTTTCAAGCGGCGGCTGATGGCCTGCACAACCTGCTCGGTTACCCGGTGAACGGCATCATTAATGTGGGCAGATCCTGCTGCCTGGTCACCTTCAACAGCGAGAAATGCTTTGGTAACGGCTACACTGATTTTGGATGGGATAAAACTGACCAGGTTGCCGTTACGTTTGATAACCTGAAGGGCTTCTGTGGCGGAGGGCGATGAGGGCCGGGGCTCGGCCATAGCTGTCGCAGACATAAGGTGTTCTCCTGAATACGCGTGAATTCCATAACCTTCGCGTACACAGGGCAAAACAGAGCACCAGCCAATAATAGCTGTAACCGTGCCGTGTTCGTTGCTGCTCACCTTGTCGGG
>Ga0208553_1000337_pt1 | contig 17241 bp, 21 predicted proteins | sample 6_EtaG_FD_184079 | JGI IMG/M metagenome (GOLD analysis project Ga0208553, IMG submission 184079) | Marine viral communities from the Subarctic Pacific Ocean - 6_ETSP_OMZ_AT15160 metaG (SPAdes) (version 2) | ecosystem: Environmental > Aquatic > Marine > Oceanic | place: Pacific Ocean | collected...
CGTCTTATTTTGGCCGGCTTGTATGCTTTAAAAATGCCTAAAGAAGAAATAGAGGCAGCATTATGGAAGAAGCTTCTATTTGGAAAGTTACATAAAAAAACACGTAGAAAGAAAGATTAAATGAGCGTTAACGCCAGGGACGTACTTCTCCTCAAGGCGGCTATAGAATTTGGTTCCGAGTGTACCTATGCAATTAAAAAGGGGGGCCTTGGACTAACGTTGATTATAGACGCCGGCACCAGAGAAAGGGCACGTAAAATGAGAAAGAAGATTCCTTCTCGCTGGGAAAATTTATACACCCTAGTAATTTACTGTACCGCCCCGGTTGACTACGATGATCTATAATATTAACATCACCCTACCAAGATTATGACGCTAGAATTAGTAACATATGCCGCTTTAATTGCATTAATAATGAGCCTTGTTACCCTCTGGGCCGTTAATAGAGTGCGCTCAGACCAAGTAAGAGTCATTAACAATCTATTTGAGCGTATTCAATATATAGAAATAGTTATGTCTCATTATGATATGACTCCCCTTCCATGGGAAACAGAAGACCCAAATACACCCGAACCTGAAATAAAAAACTTTAAACAAAGAGGGAATGTGGTATATTTACAAGAAGAATGAAAGGAGAATTTATGACTACAAGTAATCCATTAGGAAGTCAATTGATGCGAGCTACGCTTGCACGGTTTGAATCACAACGAGAGTCAGCATTAGCTACCATTGGTTTGTATTTAAATGCAGCTGCTGGTGTCGGTGATCATCCTGATATTGTGGGCGAGATACAGCAAGCTACCGTTAAGTTGGCAGAAGCCGAGGAAGCACTTGACACACTTCAGCGAAACTTTTTGGCTGTGCCCGAAGAGCCGCCTGAAGATGAGTAATTTACCGGTTACTCCGTATGACACAGTGTGTATTTCGGGGGGGTTTGATCCTGTACACGTTGGCCACTTACGTTTAATTAAAGAAGCATCTCAATATGGAAAGTTGATCGTTATAGTTAATTCGGACGGATGGCTAATGAGAAAAAAGGGTTATATTTTCATGCCCTTCGAGGAACGTTGCGAAATTTTACGTGGCTTTGCCGGCGTCGAGGAAACAGTGCCCGTCGACGATCTAGATGGTACCGTATGTGAAGCTTTGACGCGCATCGAGCCTACCTATTTTGCTAATGGTGGTGATAGAGAATCTAATAATACCCCCGAAATGCACCTGTGTAAAAAATTGGGGATTGAACTATTATGGTACGTCGGAGGGAATAAGGTACAAAGTTCTGATGCCTTAGTTCAAGCGGCGCCAATGTTGGCGCAATCTGCGCCCATGTCTGAAGAAGGAGAAGATTTGCTTAAGCCTTCGAGAGTGGAGATAGTCACGGCGCACGATGTGCCCAAGAGCCTAGATCGAGAGATTCTCAAAGACACCTCTAATTAATAGAGCAAAGAGAGCCTTTATGACTCGCAAGAAAATTTATGTTTTAGATACGAGCGTATATCTGACGAATGCAGATTGTATTTATGCTTATAAAAATCATGACATTTATGTTCCTTTAAAGGTGTTTGAGGAAATAGATGGGCACAAAAAAAGACAAGATGTCGTCGGCGCACAAGCACGCAAAATAATTAGGTTGTGGGACGAGTTAAGATCTCAGGGCTCTATCGGCAAGGGTGTACGTATAAGAAAAGGACAGGGGATTATTAAATCGGTAAGTTCTCAGGGTGTAACCCAAGAGGATTTACCAAGCGATTTGGACATAAAAGTCCCTGATCATCTTATTATTGCCACAGCCCTTAAATTTCATAATCAACTAGATCGTAAAGTAATTCTGGTTTCGCGGGATATTAACATGCGTGTTATCGCCGACGCAGTGGGTCTTTCAAGCGAAGACTTTCAAAGTAATCAAGTTGTTGACAATAGCGAAAAGATTTTTACTGGATTTGCCAGCGTGTTAGTTGATGATCAGGTCATTGATAATTTTTATGAAAGGAAAAATGTATATTTGGAAGATCGTGGCCTCTATCCTAATCAGTATATAATGATGGTATCCAACGCCAACGAGAAAAAGTCAGCTCTTGGAAGATTTATTAATAAGGATACAGCTATAGAACAAATTGCGCCTCGCAAAAAGGGGGTGTGGGGTATTAAGGCGCGAAATAAAGAACAATCGTTTCTTTTGGATGCATTACTGGATCCTCGCATTCAAATCGTGACTGCGATTGGTAAGGCCGGCAGCGGCAAAACTATCTGTGCCATCGCTGCAGGGCTGGACCAGACCATCGATGAGCGAGGGCAGCAGTATTCACGCGTAATTGTCTCTCGACCCGTACAGCCCCTTGGAAAGGACATTGGGTTCCTGCCAGGCAGCCTAGAAGAGAAAATGAGTCCCTGGTTGATGCCTATTCAAGATAACTTGCAATTTTTGATGGGAAATGACAAATTAACCCTTGACATTTACATGCAAAAGGGTACAATAGAGATAGAAGCATTGACTTACATTCGTGGTCGTTCGATCTCTAATGCCTTTATTATAATTGATGAGGCACAAAACTTGACAACCCACGAATTAAAGACTATAATAACAAGAGTAGGTGAAGGAACAAAAATTGTGTTAACGGGTGACGTCGAACAAATTGATAATGTCTATATTGATGCCACAACTAATGGGTTGACCCATGCTGTGGAAAAATTTAAGGCATTTGATTTGGCTGCACACGTTACCTTAAACAAGGGCGAGCGTTCGAGAGTCGCTACATTTGCCGCTAAGAATTTGTGAGATTAAAATGGAAGAAGAAAATCCTGTCTTAAACAGCCCCATCGATGACACCACGGGCTTAAAACAGTTGGTGGTCAATTATATTGGAAATCGTTTGGTAGCCGAAGAGGAAGTAACTGTTGACATGGCAGTCGAAGTCTTTGCGGCGGAATTTCCGGAGTTTTTGATGGCTATAGCAGAAGAAAACTTTTTAAGAGGTTACCAGCAAGCGCTCGATGATGTAGAAGTGGCAACCCAGAAATAGTGGAATACTACATCTATAACATTCCGGTTTTTGTCGTTAATGAACCCGAGGAAGGGGTAGATGTACCCGTGTTTTGTCAAGAAGTAGAGGAAATTTTACCTCATAGGCTTTTGGGTAATGTGGATGCTGTTTATGTGGGTGACTTTAAGGATTTGCGCGATAGAAATGCGGCCTATAGTCATGGAGCTATCTACATGACCGCTAAGGAGCCTACAAATTTTGATATGTTGGAAAACTTTATTCATGAAACCGCTCATTCGCTGGAACAGCAATTTGGATGGCAAATTTATGATGACGCTTTCATCCAAGAATTCAAAGGAAAGCGCCGTCGTCTTTACCATCTTTTAAACAGTGCTGGCTTTCCCACTAATGAGATTCTCTTTGCACAAACAGAATATAATAAGAAATTTGATGAATACTTGGCCCACGAAGTAGGCTATCCAACATTGGTTTCTTTAACTATGGGTCTCTTTACCTCTCCTTATGGGGCAACTTCAATCGAAGAGTATTTTGCCAACGGGTTTGAAAAGTATTTTCTCGATGATCCTCTGGTAGTGCAAAAGATCAGCCCCATTTTGTATGAAAAAATTGAAAGTATTTTGAATGAGCAAGCGTGAACATATATCGTATTCTGAATTAAAAGATTGGGTTTTGTGCCCTCATTATCATAAAAAATCGTGGGTAGAAAGGGTTGCTCCGTTTGAGGGCAATGAATACACAGCCTTTGGAACAGCTATCCACGACGTATGCGAGAAGAAGCTGCTAAAAGAAGACATCGACGAAGCAGAAGTGTTTCAGATCGGCTTTGATAAGAAGCTCCAAGAACTAATGGAAAAAAATATCGAGGTAAATGGAACAAATGTAGAAGCAATGCGAACCGCCGGCCCAGCGATCTTAGCAGAAGTTGAGGATGCCCTCGAAGACTATTTCGGTGATTATGAAGTATTCTCTTCGGAAGAGATGCTTTATGTGCCAATTGAGAACTTCAATATCAATTTCAAAGGCTTTGTGGATGCGGTTGTAAAGGTGGGAGACACATATCACCTATTTGATTGGAAGACCTGTTCATGGGGTTGGGATAGTAGGAGAAAAGCAGAGAAAATAGTAACATACCAGCTAACTCTGTATAAACATTTCTTCTGTCAGAAGCACAATATCGACCCCAAGACCGTAGAAACCCACTTTGCTCTGCTAAAAAGAACGGCTAAAAAGAACCGCGTGGAAATATTTAGAGTAACGAGTGGTCCGAAAAAAACGGAAAACGCCCTTAAACTTCTATATCAAGCAATCTATAATATCACCAAAAGATTTAGCATCAAGAATAGGTTGCATTGTCACAAACCCTATCCCTGTAAATTGCTCAATACTGAACATTGCCCATAAAGGAATTACACGAATGTCTGATAAAATTAAGATTTTCACCATTGGTGACCACCCCCTATCTCCTTCAGGAGTAGGCACCCAAAGTCGCTATATAATCGAGGGGCTCCTTAAAACTGGAAAATACCAGTTTATTTCATTTGGAGGAGCCATCAAACATCCAAATCATGATCCACAGTCCACCGAGGAGTGGGGGGAGGACTGGGTTATTTGGCCAGTAGACGGCTATGGAAATGCTGAAATGGTCCGAGCAATGATCCACCAGCAAAAGCCAGACATTTTATGGTTTATGACAGACCCTCGTTTTTATGGTTGGTTGTGGGAAATTGAAAATGAAATTCGTGCGCACGTGCCAATGATTTATTATCATGTTTGGGACAATTTTCCGCCTCCGATGTTTAACCGGCCGGCCTACCTATCTAATGACCACATTGCATGTATTTCCAAAGTCACTCACGAGATAGTCCAGAAGGTCGCCCCAGAAGTAGAAAGTTCTTATATTCCACATGCTGTCGATCCTAATATTTTTCAACCCCTCTCAGAGGAAGACCGCACCAAAATTCGAAAAGAAAAAAATTTAGACCACAAGTTTATATGTGCTTGGAATAACAGAAATGCGCGCCGTAAACAATCTGGAAGTCTAATTTTCTGGTTCAAAGAGTTCTTAGATAAAGTCGGCCACGATAAGGCCGCATTAATAATGCATACCGATGTTAAGGACAATCATGGCCAAGATTTGGAAGCAATTATTCATGAATTGGGTCTCATCAAGGGCGAAATTCTTTTTTCAACACTTAAGATTGGAGCGCAGGATCTGTGTCTTATGTACAACATGGCTGATGTAACAATTAACATTTCTGATGCTGAGGGATTTGGATTGGCCACTCTTGAATCATTGTCGTGTGGGACGCCTATTTTGGTTAACATGACAGGGGGGCTTCAAGAACAGGTAACGGATGGAGAGAATTGGTTTGGAATTGGTTTGGAACCAGCCTCTAAGGCAATCATTGGTTCTCAAGAGGTACCGTATATTTATGAAGATCGACTTAATAAAGATGATTTTATTAATGCTTTGCTGGAGTTATATGAGATGGGTCATGAAAAACGTCGCGAACTGGGACTTGCAGGCCGGGAGTGGTCACGCACAAAGTTTGGCTTTGAGAACTTTGTGTCCACGTGGGACGAAACTCTTACAGCACTACACGAAAAGTGTGGTTCTTGGGACACCCGTAAAGGCTATCAGAAGCATGAATTCAAGGAGATAACATGAAAAAAAGAGTTCTCGTTCGAGGGCCTGCATTATCTCGTTCAGGCTATGGAGAACACGTTCGGTTTCTACTCCGCTCTCTGCGCCCGCATGAGCATCTGTATGATCTGTATCTACTAAATGTTCAGTGGGGCGCCACAGGAAATCTTACTGATGAGACTGAGGAGCGCCGGTGGATTGAAACATTGGCGCTTAAAGGTGCACAGTATGTGCAGCAAAAGGGCCATTTTGATTTAAGCATTCAGGTGACTATTCCCAACGAATGGGAAAAAATAGCTCCCGTCAACGTGGGCGTTACCGCCGGTATCGAGACCTCAAAAGTGGCGCCCGAATGGCTCAGTCGGGGCAACCTGATGGACAAAATCATTACTATTTCTGAACATTCTAAAAATGTTTATGAAACAACTTCTTATCAAGCCCAGAATGAAGCCACTGGCGAAGTTGTTGAAAATTATCGCTGTGAAACGCCAATTGAGATTGTGCATTATCCAGTCCGTGAGTACGAGCCCGAAGAAATTGCAGGATTAGAGCTAGATTTTGATTTTAACTATCTTACTGTAGCCCAATGGGGCCCACGTAAAAATCTTGATAACACCATTCAGTGGTTTTTACAAGAATTCCAGAATGATGAGGTCGGCCTAGTAGTTAAAACCAATATAGCCAAAGATTGTTTAAGGGATCGGTTTATTTGTGAAGCAAAGCTGACCGCTATGGTAGCTTCCCTTCCAGATCGCAAGTGTAAGATCTATCTTTTGCATGGCGATTTAAAGCCTTCTCAAATGACATGGCTCTATCGTCATGACCAAATTAAATCGTTGATTTCTTTGACTCACGGAGAGGGCTTTGGTCTTCCTATTTTCGAAGCGGCATACAATGGTCTTCCGATTATTGCGCCGTTGTGGAGTGGACATGTAGACTTTCTTAGTGCGCCCAACAAAAAGGGCAAAATGCGACCAATGATTGCGAAGGTAGCCTATAGTCTGGAAACTGTTGATCCTGGAGCGGTTTGGCCCGGAGTTATTCAGGAAGATTCCATGTGGTGTAGCGCCCATGAACGCGACTACAAGCGACAGCTACGTGAAGTGTATAAAAATTATGGCAGATTTAAGAGTAATGCCCAAAGGTTGCAGAAGCATGTATTAGAAGAGTTTGCATCCGAAAAACAGCATGAGATTTTCGCCGAAGAGACCTTGGGATGTTTAGGAAAACTTGAAACGTCTGAGGATTGGCTGGCAGAGATTGAAGATATCATAAAAGAATATGAGTAGAAAAGTAGTTTTTGTAGCCGACTTTTTTGTAGATCAAGTTGTAGGCGGCGGCGAATTAAATAACGAAGAGCTCATTAAACTTTTAAGAGAATCTAACTTCACGGTCGATAAAAAACAATCCCATACAGCTGATTTACACTTCATCAAAGAAAATCTTAAATCTTTCTTTATAATCTCCAACTTTATTCATTTACGTCCAGAGTGTCGTAATTTCCTAAGTAAAAATGCGGATTATATTATCTATGAACATGACCATAAGTATTTGGCCTCACGAAATCCGGCCGACTATAGTTATTTCCATGCCCCAGCCGCAGAACTAAGAAACTATTTCTTCTATAAAAATGCTCAAAAGATCGTTTGTCAAAGTCACTTTCATAAAGAAATTATAGAGAAAAATTTACAGACTGATAATGTAATAACAGTGGCTGGTAATTTGTGGTCACTGGAGGCTTTAGATCATTTGCGCCACATGGCCTCCCAACCTAAAGCTGATAAAGCTTCTATTATGGATTCTCCAATTCCTCATAAAAATACGGCAAAGGCGCAGGTTTATTGCGAGAGTAAGAAATTAGATTTTGAACTTATAGCGGATAACAGCCCTATTAAGTTTTTGCAAAAGCTGGGAAAGAATAAGACTTTTGTTTTTTTTCCTGGCACTCCGGAAACCTTGTCGAGAATAGTAGTTGAAGCACGCATGATGGGTATGTCCATAAGAACTAGCAATTTAGTGGGGGCAGCAGAAGAAACGTGGTTTTCTCTTAAAGGAGAGGAACTAGTCGATTTTATGCTTGGCAAAAGAGATGAAATTTTACAATTATTTATAACGGAAATTGAGGCGTCAACCCCATGCGCCCCCACAACTCCAAAAGTATCTGTTATTACTACTTTTTATAAAGATGATGGCTTTTTGGAAGATTTTTTGCAGAACATTACACAACAAACAATTTTTGATGACTGTGAACTCATTGTCGTTGACACAGGGTCTCCCGGCAATGAACAAGAGATTGTGGAGAGTCATGTTGAATCTCACAGTAACATTAAATATGTGCGTTATGACGAAAGAAAAAGGCCCACCGAAGGGCTTAATCTTGCCCTTAAAGAAGCTAGCGGTGAATATGTTACGTTTGCGTTTTTAGATGACCGAAAAAGTTTAGATTGTTTAGAAGTTTTGCTTGCGGAGCTAGAGGCTGACGAGGAAGTTGATTTGGTATATGGTAATTGTTTGACTACCACGGTGAAAAACGAAACGCTTGAACAAACCAATGCTACTAAAGTGTTTGATCATTCAGTTGCTGAATTCACTAAAGAAAATATGATAAAGTGCCTCCCGGGCCCGATGCCGATGTGGCGCAAAGCACTTCATGAGAAGAGTGGATTTTTTGACGAAGATGATTGTAATTATGCAGATGATTGGGAGATGTGGCTCCGCGCCGTGAACACTGGTTCGAAATTTAAAAAAATCCATAAAACCGTGGGGCTGTATTTAGAAGGAGGGCGATCCCAACAAGCGCTCAACTTGGCCCAGCGCGAAGAGGAGGCTAAAATTTTTTATAAGTATGCGCATCTCTTCGGCGCCAACTTTCAGAACTATAAGCGCTACTTTGATCAATTTTTAATTTAGAAAGAAAACTATAAAATGGAAAAAAGAAAATATTTGCCCACCCTCTCTGAGCTAATCGATCGTCTTTCGATCGTTCAATTGAAAGAAGTGTTTATCTCTGATCACAAAGATGAATATGCCCAAGAGATTCGGGATATTGTGCACGACATTCAGTTGTGTTTAGATGCCAGTGAGAAAATAACAGCTGAAGTACTTCGCGCAACAGTCGTTTTATCACAGATGAATTTACACATTTGGCACAATGAATCTAATTACCGGAAAGGGATTAAAGACGGAAACAATCTTGAATTGACCCATGGGTTAAATGGCATCCGTAATACCGCCAAAAATAAAATTCAGGAGATCGCCGGCGGCCGCAAAGATTATAAGATCGATTGTTTAGCAGCAGAATTTGAAGATTGGGAGATTAGTTGGAAGAAATAAGGGATGTTTATAAATGCGATGTGGTAATAATTGGGGCGGGAGTAATTGGATTAGCCATAGCCGCTTGTTTGTCTGCGGAATACGAAGATGTATTATTAATCGAAAAGGAAAAATCATCTGGCCAGCATACTTCTAGTAGAAATAGTGAAGTAATCCATTCTGGAATTTATTATCCATCTGATAGTTTGAAGGCTAAACTCTGTGTAAAAGGCAACTTTCTTTTATACGAATTTTTGAAAAAGCACAATATTCCACACAAAAAATGTGGGAAATTAATTGTTGCATGCTCCAAAGAAGAAGAAAAAGTTCTAGAAGACCTTCAAAGTAAAGCAATAAATAATGGAGTTTTGGAAGTGCGCCTAATTTCTGCAGCGCAGATTAAGGAGTACGAACCAAACATTAAAGCTTCTAAGGCTCTTTTGGTTGAATCAACTGGCATTGTGGATACGCACTCTTTAATGAAAAAGTTTGAACAAATTTGTATTGACAACGAAGTAGTTATTTCTTATAATACTGAGATTAATGACATAAATTTTAAAAATGAATTTTATGAATTGACAACCACGCATAACGATGTTATAGTAAAGGCATCTATTGTGGTAAATGCGGCTGGGTTGTGGAGCGACCAAATTGCAAAAATGGTCGGCCTACAAAAATGCCAGTTGTATTGGTGCAAGGGAGAATACTATAAAACTACGCGGTACAAAAAAATGAAAAAGTTAGTATACCCTGTACCAGACCCTGCAGGTAAATATTTGGGAATTCACACAGTTATTGATCTAGATGGTAATTTATCTTTTGGCCCAAACGCCTATTACGTGGATGAGTTAAATTATGATTTAGATGAAACACATAAACAACAGTTTTATGAAGCTATCAATCGTTATCTGGAAGTAGACTATGAAGATCTGCAGCCTAGTATGACCGGCATTCGTCCTAAAGCACAGTCCCCGGATGCATCATTTGCGGATTTTCTCATAAAAAACGAAGCCCAAAGCGGCTATAATAATTTTATAAACTTAGTCGGTATCGAATCTCCAGGCCTCACTAGCTGTTTGGCGATCGCAAACTATGTTAAGGAGATAATTAATTAATGAAAATTTTAATCACCGGAGGAGCCGGCTACATCGGCAGCGAGTTGGTTCAGTATTTTATTGATGACCATGAGGTGACTGTAATAGATAGCCTTATGTATGATTCCACCTCTTTGTTGCGTTATACGACAAATCCTAACTTCATTTTTGTGAAAGGAGACGTACGAGATACTAAGCTGCTGGGGTACTTGATGGAAGATTGTGATGTGATTATTCCATTGGCGGCACTGGTGGGGTTTCCTTTGTGCGACCGAGACCCCCGCGCTGCTATGGAGATCAATTACGAAGTCAATCAGTGGATTGCTGATAATAAGCGCCCCGAACAACGCGTTGTGTACCCGTGCACCAATTCCGGATATGGGACCAGCGATGACGGAACTGTGAGAACTGAGGAATCTCCTCTTAATCCTGTTTCGCTTTATGGGCGAACTAAAGTTGATGCTGAAGAGGCTTATCGCAACACAGAAAATTGCGTGACATTTCGGTTAGCTACGGTTTACGGACCGTCTTCTCGCATGCGCACCGACCTACTGGTTAATAACTTTGTACTCCGTACGCTGCGAGATCGTGTCTTGGTGTTGTATGAATGTGAGTTTATGAGAAATTATGTCCACATTCAGGATGTTTGCAAAGCTTTTAAGTTTGTTATTGAAAATTGGGACCAGTGTGTTAACGACACTTATAATGTAGGAAATGATGCTCTTAACATGAATAAGCTTCAATTAGCCCAAGTCATTCAGAAGCATCTTCCGTTGGAAATTATCAAAGCGGAGTTTACAAGCGATCCTGATACTCGGGATTATATTGTTAGTAGTGAAAAAATTTATAAAAAGGGATTTGTTTGCGACTGCGACCTCGACAAAGGAATAAAGCAGTTGATAGGTGCGTATTCTATTATTGAATCGCCGTGGTATGCAAATTACTAGGTAGTTTAGATGAAAAACGTAGACGTTTTATTTGTTCATCCTAATGGTGCACCTTTCGTGTATCAGGGGCTAAGCACGACCTATTCAGCTATTGAGCCACCAATTTGGGCAGCGCTCCTGGCCGATCATGTGAGAGTTAAAGGCCATGCCACGGCCATTATTGATTGTGAAGCGGAAAGGTTCGATGTTGATGCTAGCGCTAAAGCCATTTTGGATTATGAAACAAAATTGGTTGCAGTTGTTGTATATGGTCAGCAGCCTTCCGCTTCCACTCAAAACATGCACGCCGCGTCCCTGCTCTGTAAAAAATTAAAGGAAGAGAAAATTGAAGCTAAGGTGCTGTTATTGGGCCTGCACCCTTCCGCCGTCGCACGCCAAACGATTAATCGCGAAGCAGCTGACTTTGTGTGCCAGGGAGAGGGAATGTACACCATTACAGCTCTTTTAAGCGCCGACATGAATAAGATATCCGACTTAGAAAAGGTACCGGGGTTATGGTATCGAGATAACGGCCATGTTAAATTTACCAAACCAGCTGAAATCGTTGACCAAAAAGACCTCGAAGTAGAACTACCTGGAATGGCATGGGATTTGCTTCCCATGGATAAATATCGCACCTCAAACTGGCATGCCATGAGTAATGGCGGAGATCGAATGCCCTTTGCGTCTCTTTATACCAGTTTGGGGTGCCCATTTCAATGTAGTTTTTGCTGCATTAATGCTCCTTTTGGCAACAATAATGTGGAGAATTGGGACTATGGACGTAATAAGTTTAGATTCTGGGATCCCAATTTCATCATTAAAGAGTTTGAAGAAATTCACCAAAGAGGAATCCGGAATGTTAAAATAGCAGATGAGATGTTTGTCCTCAATAAAAGTCATTTTCTTAAATTATGCCAATTGATAACAGAGCGAAATTATGATTTTAATATTTGGGCGTATGCTCGTATTGACACCGTACGAGAAGAATACCTTGCTCCTCTCAAAGAGGCGGGCGTAGAATGGCTTGCATTGGGAATTGAATCCGGAAATTCTGTAGTGAGGAAAGACGTTGTCAAGGGTAAGTTTACCAGTGTTAATATCAAAGACCTCGTTCAGAAGATCAAAGACGCCGGCATTAATGTTATCGGAAATTACATTTTTGGGCTTCCCGAAGATAATCATGAGACTATGCAAGAGACATTAGATTTGGCAATAGACTTAAATTGTGAGTTTAGTAATTTTTACTCTACTATGGCTTATCCCGGCTCGAAGTTGTATTTGGATGCACTCTTCCACCGGTGGGAGTTGCCCGATAGTTATGTAGGTTTTTCACAACACTCTTACGAAACAACTCCACTTAGGACCAATTTTCTATCACCAGCGGAGGTGCTCGCATTTAGGGACAAGGCTTTTGATACCTATCACCAGAGTGATAAATACTTGCAATCTATAAAATCTAAATTTGGTGATAAAGTGCATGATGATTTAGTTGTGATGAGCAAACACGAATTGAAAAGAAAGTTACTGGGGGATTAATGTATACCAAAGAAGAGCTTGTAGAATTTGAGAACGAGATGGCAGAGTGTTTTAATAATGCTGAGATTAAGGCTCCCGTTCATTTATACGATGACAACGAAGAACAGATAATAGAAATTTTTAAGAAGCACAACATTGGCCCCAAAGATTGGGTATTATGCTCCTGGCGCAGCCACTATCAATGTCTTCTCAAAGGAGTACCAAAGGATGAATTAAAAACTGCTATTTTGGCCGGCCGATCAATTTCTTTGTGTTTCAAAGAATACCGCGTCTTTTCATCGGGGATTGTAACTGGCGTCCTGCCGATAGCAACAGGAATTGCCTTGGATATTAAACGCAAAGGCGGCACCAATAAGGTTTATTGCTTTATGGGTGACATGACCTCGGAGACCGGGATGGCCCATGAATGTATCAAGTATGCAAGAAACCATGAGCTGCCAATTCACTTTATTGTTGAAGATAATGGGAAGTCGGTTTGTACGAATACCCGGGCCACGTGGAACCAGGAGGTCTTAACTTATGAAGGCGTTAACGACGAATACATCACGTATTATAAGTACACCCTGGACAAATATCCGCATGCTGGAGCGGGGATAAGGGTGCAGTTCTAAAATGGGAAAATATTTTGATGAGTTGAAGAGGTCGATGGACTTTCTAGGAGAGCAGCCCGATACATTCTTTTTAGGCCAGGCCGTAGAATATACGGGAACTGCCATGACCAATACACTTAAGGATGTCTCGCGACATAAGCTTTTAGAAATGCCGGTTGATGAGGAAATGCAAATGGGCATTACAAACGGCCTCGCCGTAGCAGGGACTGTACCCATCAGTATTTACCCGCGTTGGAATTTCCTCTTGCTAACTATGAACCAGCTTATTAACCACCTAGACCGAATGCCAGACTTTTCTCATGGGGAGTATATTCCTAAAGTTATTATTAGAACAGGTATAGGCTCGGTGCGCCCTCTTCACCCACAGGCCCAGCACGTAGGAGATTTTACAGATGGCCTTCGTCTGATGACTCGGAATATCGAAATCATCAGATTAGAAGAGCCAGAAGACATCTTCCCGGCTTACGAACGCGCCTACACGAGGACGGATGGAAAAAGTACCTTGATTGTGGAATACGGAGACTACTATGGAGAAAAATAAACTCTTAGTAGTTTATAATACCTGTGGATTCTCGGGCCGCGAGCCTGTGGATTGGTACATTGATTGTATTCAGAATCTCCTAAATCAGGATCTTGATGGAGTGAAGGTAGTGCTTTCTAGTTGCGGCAATTCCGGAGGGGCTATCAAAAAATTGTTTGAAGCTTTTGGTCGCCGCATCGTCTATAACCTCATCAACGACAGAATCACAGTCAACATGAGCTTTAACCACACGGTAGCTAAATGTGTGGAAAAATTTGGGGAGTTCGAAGGTTATCTGTACATAGATTCAGGTATTAACTTTAGAGATAATACTACTGTTCTGAGTAAAGCCTATGAATTATTTAAGTCCGATAACTATGGAATGGTCACCGTGCAGGCAAGCAACGATAACGGATTCCCACAGTGGATCGGAGTTGACAAATTTGTAGAGGATGAAAATTTTGTTATTCCTGTTGGTCGCGCGTGCAACTTACACACACAAATTTTCTCTAATGAAATCTTTAAGGCATTTGATAATAAAATCATCCCTGACATTTTTGTAGCCTACTGTACTGAATCGGTATTTTCCTTTCTTGCCGCGGCCACTAACCAACGATGGGTGATTTTAAAGGATGTTGTAGCAGAACATTTGAAGAGTGTCGACGGCGCTACGTGTGGCTTCGATCATACGGGCCCAAAGGGAGATAACAAAAACAACTTATTTGCTAACTTGGATATTTATGAAATTTGTAAGGATCCCGAAGCGTTAGCCTCCGGATTTGGCTACGAGGAGATGCAAGGTGTCCTCCATCACGATCCAACCAAGTACGATGAGAATGGAATGGTAGAAGATTCCGAGAGATTGAAAGAATTTATAAGAACTCGTATCTTTTTGAATAAAGAACAATTCAATTATGATGCGATAACACATAAGTTTGTAGGATAAAGAATGTCATTATTAGTAGTATATAACGCATGCGGCCTGGGAGGAACAGAGAACTCTGAGGCTTACATCAAGAATATTCGCACTATTCTCGCCCAAGATCTTGAAGATAAAGAAGTTGTATTTTCGGGATGTTGCGTTGATAATCAAACGTTTGCTAATGTTTATAAAGAGTTCCGCGATACGATTAGCTATTGTTTAACTAACGAGAAACTAGCCGTAAATCAGTCCTTCAACCATGCGGTCTTAAAAAGTGTGGAGGAATTTGGAGAGTTTGACGGCTATACTTATGTGGCATCGGACGTTTCGTTTGTAGATGACTCGGCATCGCTGGGGCGCCTCCATGAGCGTATTAAAGATCCGGCCATTGGTATTGTCTCTCCAGAGATTGACGAAGATAATGGGTATTACTGGTGGTTCTGCTTCGAGCAAAACCAAAAGTTGTGGGATGTATTCCCCCGACATAGAGATTTCGTGGTGCCCTTGGGGTGCACTGCTAATTTACATTGTAAGATTTTTTCAAACGAAATTTTTAAAGCCTATGGGAATATATTACCCGACGTTTTTGTTTCCTATTGTACGGAATCGACCTTTTCATTTCTGGCCGCAGCGGTTAAGCAGCGCTTTGTGATAGCAAATGATGTTAGTTATAAGCATGGTGAAAATGATGGGACGCACAGTGGCTTGGACGGCCAAACCCTTGCTTTTGGGGCTGGCTGGGACCTGGTTTACCCCGGCGCCCGCACAATTAAAGAGATTGTAGAAGACCCAGAGGCCCGTTCAGTGGGCTTTGGGCACGAAGAATGGGTGCCACGATTTGCCCATAAAATGGATGTTCCTAAAGATAAAACCTTTTTAATTCACGATTCTAGTCAATTTGACGAAAATTCTTTCAGTATCGATGATAGATTGCGTAATTTTATCAAAAAGAACTTGTATCTTACAAAAGAAACATTAGATTATGATAAGATAAAATATAAATTTGTGAGGAGAATGCCATGAAGCGCGCGTTGATTACTGGAATTGCCGGATCCGGGGGCAGCCACTTAGCTGAATACCTGGTAGATAATGAAGAAATTGAAGTACATGGGGTGTCGCGATGGCACAGCACTACATCTAACAAGAATTTAAAGAGAATTCGAGACAAGGTTACCCTGCACGAGTGCGATCTTAATGATCTTAGTGCTACGATTAGGGCACTGCAGGCTTCGAGACCTGACTATATCTTTCATTTAGCTGCGCATGCTAATGTTCATGTATGTTTTTCTAACCCGATTGCTGTTTTACAGAACAATATCAACAATACCATTAATTTATTTGAAGCTATTCGCATCGTGGGGCTTGATCCGATAATACAATTCTGTGGCACGTCTGAGGTTTATGGTAACGTTGATAAAGAAAACACCCCAATCACCGAGGAGCACCCAATCCAGCCGGTTAATATCTACGCAGTTTCAAAGCTGACGCAGGAAAAGATCGCGAGTTCGTATTATCACTCGTATGGAATGAAAGTAATACTTACGCGCATGTTTGCATACATTAATCCCCGAAGAGGAGACATCTTTTCTAGTGCTTTTGCGCAGAAAATAGTGGAGATCGAACGAGGCGAACGGGATGTGTTAACGCATGGAAACCTTGATTCGGTTCGAACTCTTATTGACGTGCGAGATGCAATGGAAACCTACTGGATAGCGTGCCAAAAATGTGAATACGGGGTTCCATATAACATTGGGGGAATTAATATAATAACGGTGGGGGACTTTTTAGAAGAACTAAAGAAACAAGCTACAGTTCCGATTCGTTCTATGGTGGATAAGGAGTTGCTGAGACCTGTCGATGTAACTTTACAAGTTCCCGATACAACAAAATTTATTAACGCCACGGGGTGGACCCCTCGTTACTCCTTGCAAGATAGCATTGATTTCTTGCTAAATTATTATAGAGACCTCAAGTAATGACCGATGTAGTAAAATTAAATTTAGGATGTTACGATAAAAAGATTCCCAACTTTGTCAATGTAGACATACGTCCTGAAACGGGGTGTGATGTAATTGACGACATTTTTAAGTTGGAGAAATTCGAAAAAAGCTCCGCTGATTTGATTTATGCGTGCCATTCTTTAGAGCATGCAGATTATGAAGAAGCGGAGGCAGCCTTAAGACGGTGGTTTGATGTACTTAGGCCCGGTGGTACCTTGCGTCTCGCCGTTCCAGATATGGAAGCTCATTTTGCTCACTATTATTATCATCGGGATTTGCGCCTACTACATTCTACCTTTTGGGGTTCGCAGAGGCACTCCTATGATTATCATAAAAACGGCTGGGACTTTAAAAAATTAGAAGAAGATTTGAGTGCTGTGGGGTTTGCCAACATTCGCCGTTACGACTGGAGAGAGACGGAACATTTTTACATCGATGACTACTCTCAGACTTATTATCCTCATTTAGATAAGACCGGCGGCAAATTAATGAGCTTAAACGTGGAGGCCACCAAATGAAATTTGATTTATCGATTGTAATTCCTGGGATCAGGACCCCTAATTGGGTTAATCTCTATGAAAGTGCCGAGAAGGCATGCAAAAAATACCGATGGGAGATGATTTTCATTAGTCCTTTTGATTTGCCCGACGGATTGAAAGACAAGGATAATG
>Ga0208553_1000350_pt1 | contig 16927 bp, 9 predicted proteins | sample 6_EtaG_FD_184079 | JGI IMG/M metagenome (GOLD analysis project Ga0208553, IMG submission 184079) | Marine viral communities from the Subarctic Pacific Ocean - 6_ETSP_OMZ_AT15160 metaG (SPAdes) (version 2) | ecosystem: Environmental > Aquatic > Marine > Oceanic | place: Pacific Ocean | collected...
CAGAAACTATTATAAAGCATCTACCAAAAATAGCAAATAATAAAGAAGATTCAATAGATAAATACGAAGAAGATTTATTAAAGGTTATAGAAGAAATAGATGGATTAAAACAATCTGTAATTAATCTATCCTTTAGAATAAGAAAATTAGAGTCTAAAGAAAATATTATTGGTGAAGTAAGATATATGGAAATATGATGAAAACAAGTAAATGCTGCGGGAGGATAAAATGAAAATATGTCCTGCATGTGGATTTAAATTTGGTAAAAAGTACAAGTTTAGAGAAGAGTCAAGTTTTCTAATAGAGGATAGGCACCCAAATACAGTAGATATGCTAAGAACAGTAGTAAATTTAATTCAAAGAAATATTACCGCTGATAGAGATACTCAAAGGGTATTCTACTTTCTTCAAGCAATTAGCAAATGTAGCGATGAAGTAATAGAGTGGGCTATTAATCAATATTATGCTGAAGGTCATTATACTAAGATGAAGGGGCTAAGTTATTTAAAAATAATGATATTAAATCATAAGAAAAATAGAAGTAAAATGTTAAAAAATGAGGAATTGATGTATGGAACATCACCTAAAAAAATAAATCTAAAAAAGGAGAAATAAATGGAAGGAACATTATTCCCAGTAAAAGAAATACCTGCTATTACTAGTGGTGCAGATTCGGAACTATTAGAAACTGGTTATAAATTCATAATAAGAGAAGATAATAATAAGGTATTATCATGTATGACAACCGATTATAAATTGGTTAAAAATAAAGAGATATTTGATATTGCAGCCCCAATTGCTGAAAAAAAAGATGGTAAATTAGTAGATTGGCAAACATATGGTAATGGTGCTAGAACAATGTGGAAATGGAGATTTAATGATATTAAAGTAAAAATACGAAACAACGATTACATTAATCCAGAAATTATTATTAAGAATAGCTATGATGGTACTATTGGAGTTCATGCAATGGGAGGAGCATTTAGATTAGTATGTTCAAATGGAATGATTATAGGAGCTATAATAAAGCAATTCAATGCTAAACATAGTATTTATAATAAGCAATTAGGTAATATGGAGAAGATTATAGAGGATACCATAAAAATGACAGTAGAAGTAGCTAAAGAGAATTTCTCTCAATGGGCTGAGATAAATATTGATGAAAAGCATATGATTAGTCTATTTAAGCTATTTCCGATAGAAATGAATGAATTTGTTGCTCAGTATATGATGGCTCAGAAGCCAGATACTCTATGGGATTTGTATAATTGTGCTACAAACATTGTTTCTCATAGAATGTCCCAAAGTAAAGAAGCTACGCACAAAGTGGAAATGTCATTATTTCCATTTATGAAGCAAATTGCTGGCAAGGCGTAATGGACATTAAATGTCCCGTTGTGATGCCCTATTATGGGGGGAAGTTTACTATGAGCAAAAGACTTGTTCCTATGATTCCCCCTCATAGACGGTACTTCGAAGTGTTTGCTGGTGGGGCATCTATGTTCTTTAGAAAATCAAAAGCTGAGTGGAATGTACTGAATGATATTGATAATGATATAGTAAATTTGTATATTTGTGTACTGAATAGATACGAAGAATTAAGTAAATATATTTATTGGTATCCTAGAAGCAGGAAGTTATATATTGAGTTCAGTCATTTAATTAAAGATGATAATATTGATATACCAAATCCTGAAAGAGCAGCACAATACTTCTTCATGATTAGAAATTCCTTCAATAATGTTCCTGGCGGTTCATTTTCCAAAGATACATATTGGGAAACTAAAATGGTAGAAGAGCTTAAACTCTCTAAGGAAAAGCTAGATGGAACCACTATTGAAAATCTTGATTTCAGGGAATTAATCCCAAGATATGAACCAAGAAAAGGTGATTTCTTCTATTTAGACCCCCCATATGTTGTTGCCGACACTAAAAAATATTACAGGAATAACTTCGATTATGATATGCATAATGAATTAAAGGTATTGTTGGATATGGTTGATGATAATGATGGTACGTTTATGATGTCATATGATGATGTTCCTTTGATAAGGGATTTATATGAGGAGAGATATATAATGAATACAATAGATACAAAATATGTAGGAACCACACCTGAAAAGAGGGGCGATATAAAAACTGAATTGATTATTACAAATTATAAAATTAAAGGACAGGAGGAATTATTCTTATGAATAATAGTAAAGATTTAGAAAATAGAAGTTATGATAGAATTTATGAAATAGTAGCCCAATATCTTATACATGGTGAAGAAAAAGCATCAGAGATTCTTGGAATAAAACCACAAAGTTTAAGAAGAAATCTTAGAAGAGCAAAATCACTTGGATTAGATATAGAAAGAGGTAAAGTATTAAGAGATATAGAATTAAATTATTCAAAAGCTGAATTATTAGCAATTGCTAAAGGAGCAAGAATTTTACCAGGTCAGTCCAAAATTCCTATGGTTGAATTTGAGGGAGATAGAACAAGAATAGGTATTATGGGAGATGTTCATTTTGGTAGTAAATATTGTTTATATGAATTAGTAGATAAGGCATTTAAGGAATTTGAAGATAAAAATTGTGATATAGTATGCCAAGTAGGTGATTTAACTGAAGGTATGTCTAACAGGCCCGGGCAGATATATGAATTAAGTCATTTAGGATATCATGAACAAAAGAAAGTAGCAATAGAATATATGAGCAGATGTCCAAGACCATTATATATGATAGATGGTAATCATGACAGATGGTTCATTAAATCTAATGGAGCCTTAATAGTACCAGATATATGTGATGCTATTGAGCATGCTACTTTTTTAGGTCATGATGAAGGTAATATATCACTTAGTGGTACAGCCACAGTTAGGCTCTGGCATGGAGAAGATGGAAGTAGTTATGCTGTATCATATAGAATACAAAAAATTGTAGAGTCATTAACTGGTGGTCAAAAACCTAATGTAATGCTATTAGGGCATGTACATAAGAGTATGTATTTATTCGATAGGCACATACATTGTTATAGTGCTGGAGCATTTCAAAGACAAACAAGTTGGATGAGAGGCAAAAGATTAGCTTCACATACTGGATTCTGGATAGTTGATATATATGTTAACAAAACTGGAGTTGCTAAAACTACAGGTACATGGTATCCATTTTATGCTTAGGCTGGGCATTGCCAGTTGACCTCTGTATATGGCTCGAAAGAGAGGTACTTTTAAGGAGATAATCAATGCTATGGCTCCAGCCTAAAAATATGAAGGTGTTGAAGCGTGTAAAAAACTATACTTTGAACTCTGTTAAACAGCAAAGTGTTTTTCCTGACGAGGTTCTAACAACTTAATGAATTTAAAAGCTTGCCTGCGCAGGATTCGCCTTCAAAAATTTAAAATAGAAAAGGAGTAAAGATGGACTTAAAAGTCTCCCCAAGTAATAAGGAAGCAGAAAAAGCAATCTTAGGAGCTATTATGCTAGGAGGAGAAGAAACATATGAAAAAGCTAAAGCATGGATAAGAGAAGATAATGCATTTTATTATTTAGATAATAAGAAGCTATGGAAATCAATGGATGAATTGTATAAAGAGCATAAACCTATAGATTTAATAACAGTTAATGATAAGATAAAAGATTTATATCCGAAGTCAAAGCTTGCATATTATACTACTGGTGTATATGAAAGTTGTCCAACAGCTGCTAATGTAGAAGCATATGCTAAAATTGTTTGGTACAAATACATTCAAAGAGCATCTGCGAAGACTGCTCAAAAATTATATACCACAAGTTTTGAAGCTAATGGAGAATTATCAGAGACATTAGAAACTCATGCTATGTATATAGAGGAGTTGTTAAATCTACACCCTTCAAAGAGAAAAGAAATTTCCGATATAATAGATGATACATACAATAACATATTAGAAGATACAAATATAATAAAATTTGGAATAAAGCAGCTTGACTATTTCGCTGGAGGAATGACACGAAAAGAAATAACCGTATTAGGTGGAAGACCTGGACATGGTAAAAGTACATTAGTGATAAATATTCTAAGAAAGCTAATAGAACAAGGCAATAAGGTTATCATTTTTAATAGAGAAATGAGCAATGAGGAAATGATGAAGAAAATTCTTGTAATGGAATCTCAATTCCTTACTGCTACAGATATTAGAAGACATAATTTAGGAGATGTTCAAAATAAAGAATTAAGCAGAATGAAGGATGAGATAATAGAAAAATATGAAAATCTTATAATGTATGATAATATTAGTGGATTGCCTGAAGCTATAAGAGAGGTCTCAAGGATTAAACCTGATGTTGTTATTGATGATTACATTCAGTTAGTTCAAATGGATGATAAATTGGAAAGAAGATTTCAGATTGAAAAGATAATGCATCAATATAAATGGACTGCTAAGAAAAATGATTGTCATGCTATTTTAGTATCTCAGCTTAATAGAGAAATTGAAAGAAGACTTGACCCGCGTCCTAAGATGAGCGACTTTGCTGAAAGTGGTGTTATTGAACAAACTGCTGAATCAGCAATGTTTGTATTTTATGGATGGAATTTTAATCCCAAAACATATGATGAAAACCAATGTGAGATTATCTTTGCTAAATCAAGATATGGAAAACAAGGTTCAATAGATATGGGATTTAATGGTAACAAATGTTCATATTATGAGAATATAGGAGAAGCTTCCAGTTAGAGAAAAGAGAACAGTGGGGGCCTCGAAAGAGGCTTCCTGCTGGAATTGCTATTATAGAAAAGAAAAACAGATGTCATTATTCGGAGAATGTATGTATTTCGTTAAGATTGGTGAAAAGCCAAAAGAGATACCAGATGATATTGTTAATAAAGGATGTAAATACCATATATTACCAATAATACATAAGCTTATTACTGTATTTGATGGAAAACCCATGTCCCCGGATGAATAGTATCATTTCCCGGGGGTTAAAACTCGTACTTAATGTCGAGTGCAAAAACTAAAAGAAAGGAGTTTTCGTTGAAAGCGATTCTAGCTATAGACCCAGGAGCCAGAGGTGGCGTCGTGGCGATGACAGAAGATGGAATGATTGAGTGTTCAAAATGCCCAGCTAGTACTGGAGAGATGTCTTTAATTATTAGTCATATTGTTAATGAATGTTATGTAAAAGATTATAATCTGATTGCATATATTGAAAAGGTTCACGCCTTTCCTACTGATGCAAGAAACAGTGCTTTTAAATTTGGAATGAATTATGGTATGTGGTTAGGTATGCTAGCTTCAAGTGGGGTTGTGCCTATTAAGGTTACTCCTCAGAAATGGCAAAAAGCATTTCAACCATTATCTAAGATTAAAAAAGATAGGAAGAAAGAATTACATCAGATAGCTTCTGATATGTTTCCTAAAGTCAAGGTAACTTATTTAGTTTGTGATGCCTTATTAATAGCAGCTTATGGTATGTCTTATGATAAAGACTAAAACATATGGAACAGATTTAATAGGAATAACTTATTGGGAAGCTGGTCAATGGATGAAGTGTATAGAATTTAATACTTTTCTTATTAATATACATTTTACAATAGATATAACAGGACAAATAATGTTAACAATTGGATTACTAAATATAATTTATTTTAGCTTTGCTATAGGAACAAACGATGGGGCTTAAAGCCCCATTGCTTTGTGCAATTTGCTAAGTTCTGATTGAGTTCTTGCTAAGTAACTAGGTCTTCTTCTTCTTGAAGGAGCAGCAGCTCTTCTTTTTCCTTTAACAGATATTCTTTCACCAAAGTGTTTACCAAGTCCCCATGGTTTTTCGTAAAAATGTCTCTTAGTCCAAGCTCTAGGATAAAGACCAAGTTCATGTCTTAATACTTCCTCAGCATTACCAGATACTATGGAAGGCCAATCTTTATAAACCCATTTAGAAACCTCAACATTAATGTGCTGTAATATTCTCTCACTCTTTTCTCTATCTGTCTTATTATACATATCAGTATATCCAAATATAATTTGAGCTAAATCATTATCTGGCATTCTGTACATACCCATAACATTCCCATAAAATATTAAATCACTTACAAAAGGACCACCTATAACTTGAGTAGCTAAACCACTACCATGAAATACCTTTTCAGCTTCTTCATCTGTATCTGCATTTAAGAAGTTAATCAAATCTTTTACTCTTTCAGCAGTATCATTCTCAAATAAATGTGATAAATCAAGGTTAATAGCTCCAGACAATAAGTGAACAAACCCATATATACCAGCATATCTCATTGAAGCCTTTACTTCAGGACTTCTATACTCACCAGCTGATATACTTTCACCTGCAGACCTAAACATATTCCATTGCTGATTGGCAAATGACATAGGATAATGCATAAACTGTCCTAATAATTGTCCAGCTGCTCCAAAGTTTCTTGAAGTACCACCTATGATAGGAGCTTTACCAAATGCTGAATACTCATATGCATATGTATTAACAGCTACAAGTGCTGCATTGGTTGCGATTCTTTCAGCTGCAACTTCACCTCTCAGTTGCATAAATTCAGGACTTTCTTTTAATGCATCATATGTCATCACCCATGTAGTTCTGAACATATTTTTTCTAATAGCATTTTCACCAATAGCATGGAATATAGCTAACTTACCTGCTACTTTAGACATCTGCTTGTCAATGGTTTGCCACTTACCATGTCTTCTAAATTTTATTTCTTCTTTATACTCATCATATGAAATACTGTTTTTATCTACACCAGTTGCTGGTAAAAGACCTTCTGTAATGGCTGCAGTACTAACATCCTTAAACTTAAATCCCTGTTTTTCTTCTATCTTATTTATTTTTGAAGACAGTTCAATATCTGTATTGTATCTGCTCATGGCATTTCCCCATGTCTTATACCCTACAGCCGCTAAATAGTGATTAGCTGATAAGAAGTTCCTTGCGGCACTAGTAATACCAAGACCCAGTTTAGATGCAAACTCAGCAGATGTGATAGCTTTGACTATATTATTTATTGCAACAGGTCTATCAATATATCCTCTTGTTGTAACAGTATACATATCATTAATATAATCCCTCATGTTCTTATAAAATCCTTCTTCCTCACCAACAACTTTTAGTTTCTGAGTTAATCTAAGGTACGCTGACTTAACATGATGTATCTTATTAAAAGCAATAGTATCCTGAGCATATCTTTTCATTACACCTATTGGATTCTTTTCCCAAGCAAGTGTTAAACCTTCTTGCATCATCCTGGCTCTACCTCTATGGATAGGCTTTGACTTCCCGAAGTTTTCTATAATTTTATCAAGACCACTAGTAGCATCTTTTAAATATTCAATTTGTTCTTCTGGACCCCAACCTGACCTGTCTTCATTTTGTTCTTTATTTTCAAACAATACATTAATTTTATCTCTGACTTTTCCATATTCTGTGATAAGATAGTGAGGGAAATATCCTTCAAACTTTTCACCCTTAGCTCTTGCCTCTCGGAGAGCCTCTATTGTATTTTTATCCATCTTAGATTCTAAACCTTCAGTCACCTCTTTCAACATCTCCTTAGTTCTCATATATGCTCTACCTAAATTTGTACCAAGGTGTACCTGTGATGGAGTTTCTGTACCAAAGAAAGAAATAGCTACAGTATTAAGAGATTCATTTAATCCTTGTATTGTTACCTTCCCCATAGTATTAAAAAAGTCTCTCATTTCGTTACCTGCATTCATAATATGCTTAGATATTCTAACCTCTTTACCATCTATTGTTTCAGTCTGTTTACCATCTTCAATATAAGAAAGTAACTTACCTACAACACTACCAGCATGCTTACCAGCAACATCTCCTAATCTAGAATTAATTTCTTGTAGCTTTTTTACGTCTCCTTCATTCCTAGCAATAATTAAAGCTTCCCACAATCCATCTATCTCAGCAAGATGAGGGTCTTGTTTGCCTGTAAATCTTGCAGCTTTATATGCAGCAGCTGATATACCAGTCTTACCTTCAGCCTCAAGTAAAGCCGCTGTTAAATGCTTTGATACTTTATCTACACCAGTAGCATACTCAACATTTTGATTTCTTTCATAGTTAGATACTCTAGAGAGATTCTTTAAAAAATATGCTACTTCAGGGTATCTATTAGCAACAGCCTGCCTAGGTTTAAATATTGTATCGAACCAACTAAGTTTACCAGCTCCTATATCTCTGTCTAATCTATCAAGTCTACTAACTAACCTCTTAAATTGTGACTGTTCAATAGGAAGAGCGGGGTCAAATGGTTTCCTGAGAACTTGCATTGCTATCTCATCAAGCATCTTATACCCAAAAGACTTTTGTTCTTTAGAAGTATTAACGCCTGGAACTTGCATACTATTCCCTTCTAATTCAAGTGCTCCGTATCTCCCCAAAATATTCTTCCAACGCTCACCTTTATTCCAATATTCTTCTACCCTCTCATATCTATCTATTTGGTCAGAGATTTCTTTTCTCATTGGTCCACATGATGAAAATGTACTCATATTAATACTCCATTATAAAGTTTTTGCTAAGCATTTAAGAGCATCTCTTGCCTGTTTACCAAAAGTTCTTGCAGTAGAGAACATATTATTAGGGTCTGTACCAGTACTATTAGCATAAGTTTGTAATTCTATTAGTGCATCTGTACTACCCCAAGGTCTAACAAGCTGCCTTGATACAATAGGTCTTCGTTTTAATTGTTCAGGTCTTATACCAAACTCAGTATTAAGAGCCATCCTTAGAGAGAAATCAGAAAATGTAGTTAGTGGTCTATATAATATATCATTAACAACTCTATGATGGTCACCCAGCTCCTTTAAATGTCTTGGTAAAATTCTTGTATCTTGTGAGAATAACCTTTCTTTAAATCCCTTTTCAATTTCATCTAAATCCCCACTTCTATCAGTAAATGCTCTATAAAAAGCAGCCTTTCTTTTTACATAATCATGAACAATAACCCGACCTTCATCACCTAACTGTCTTAAATAAAATCCTGTCACACCCTTAAAAACAGCCCTGTTCTGTATAAAAACAGGGATACTAACATCCTTCATACCAGGTATTCTTGCTTCACCTCCATGCAACGGCTCAACCATAGTAAGTAATTCAAATATATCAGTTAGTCTATCCTCCCTAATTTCGCTAGGTAAATTATTAACATATTTAGACATCAATACTCTCATCAAATCATTTATCTTCCACCCGTCAACAGCAAATGTCATCTTTTTATCATTGGGATTTCTTTTAAGATTTTCTTTTAATTGGCTACCATAATCCTTTAAGGCTGTCTTTACAATATCTATATCATTATAAAATTGGTCAACTAGATTTCTATCTTTATCTTCAAAAGGTACTCTTAAACTTTCAGGAGTGAGTGTAGTAGACGCTGCAAATGCTGATAAACCATGTAAGAACTCAGTTTTATCTGTAGAAATATTTCTAATAGGATTTTTTAAAACAACAATCTTTTGATTACGACCTATAAATAACTTCTGAGGGTCTCTACCTCCATAAGTACCTTTAAGCCTTTGACCACCTTTCAGCATTTTATATTCAACATTCGCAAGATTAGTTATATTATCTGCAATATCAACTTCATAAACAACTACATCATGCTTGTTTCTATTCTCATACCAACCCCCTCTCTTACCTCCATTTTGGATTTGAATCTTAGCCCAACCACCTTCATAATCTTCTTCAAGAAATAAATTCTTTTTTGCCGCATCAGAATGGAGAGATTGATTTTTAACATGGTTTAATATGCTTTGAATCCTATGCATCCTATTTGCTGTTACCTCAATATCATAACTGCTAGTATTCTTATTTCCCTTTAAATACTTTAAATATCCATCCTGACTTCTAAGCTCCTTTTCTAACACTTGCCATAGAATATCTCTTTGTTGCTGTTTTTGTATCTCAGAAGGACCACCTTCTGCCCTTATCCTATTCTGGGCTTTATCCCAAAGTTTTGTTATATCTTGAACATCAGGGCTAAATGCTCTTAAAAAGATATAGCTATCTATTAAATCTCTAGCTGCTCCACTATAATTAGAATACCTTTCTCTTGATACAGCTTCATCTGCATGGTCATAGATTGTCTTGTTATCATCACCAGGTGAAATACCATTAAGAACAGACAATGCAGGTGTAAGCTCATAAAACATCTTTTCATTAGCAGCACGAGTAAAATTATGTGTAACAAATGATGGTTCTAAAGCTTTATAATTAAATTGACCCTTACTAACATCTGAGGCAAGCCTATCTATATCTCCATAATGACCTTTATTATACCTTACCATTAAATCAAATAAAGCAGTCGTCATTGTATCTTCTTTTCTATATTTCCAAGCAAGTCTATTAAATAGAAACTTAGTAGGTTCTTTTCTAAATCTATTTATAGTATCTTTTATATCTGAATACTCCCAATGCTCAGGAGCTCTCTGTCCTGTCTCATCAAATATACCTGAAAAAACTCTACCAGCTTTACCCATGACATTTATGGACTCAATATATAAATCTTTTAGAACTTCTCTATGTGAATCAGATAATTGAATATTCTTCTTCGTTCTTTTCCACTCCCTTTCTATATTTTTTTGGTCCAACCAAGGGAACATACCTTTTATAGCGTCATCCTTAGATAATACACGATTAGATAGAATTTTAGGTAAACCTTTATCAGGAGAAGGTCCATAAGATTCATTCCATTCACCAAATAATAGCCATCTTAATATCTCATGGTCTTTCATAAATGCAGCTTTATGAGGATTCTTATGAGGGTCAAATATTAATGATGCTAAGTTGGAGACTCTCTGAGACATATATCCCATAGCAGCTTCACTCTCAGGTGTTATTTTTTCAAAATTATTAGAGTCTGCATATTTGTCTTTGAATTTTTTTCCTGAAAGAGTAAACCCAGTCTCTCTTAACATAGCTAAACTATAATTCAACCTATTAGTTCTACCTATTAAGTACTTATTCTGTACAAGCTCTTTCCTTCTTTGAGCTGCTCCATCTCTTTTATCATTACTAGAGACTGAAGTCCCTGGTTTAAAATCATTATTTAATAAGTCTACTGGACCTGCTTGTAAATTTTTAGAAGGAGGTGTCTGAGGTTCAACATTATACCCAGCATTTCTAATACCCTTATGCATTAATGAGACAGGTGCATCTAAATAAAAAAACATTTTATCTACATCAAAGTCACCTTGATGCTTTGTAAACACATCAAATACATTTGCACCAATGACATTACCAAAAGACTTCGCATAAACTCCTTCTAATCTACTAATTACAACGTCTGAATAAGACTGTGAAGGTACCCTTAATCCTGGAACTGCCATACCTATGCCTAATTCAGAAGCCAACTCAGTAAAATCATATAATTCTTTGCTAGTTTTAAATTTAGAACCTCTACCAAAATTAGCTCTTAAAATCCTTATAACATTATCTGTTAATCCTTCTTCAGTACTTCCTATATGTAAATGAGCATTTTCAAGGTCAGACCTAAGCTCCTCAATCATTGGATTGCCATCTTTATCTTTTCTAAACCTCAGAGATAATAATTGATACAAATCAACTACTGATAGGTCTCTAAAATCTAAATCACCAGTATCATCTTCCTTCCTAGTGTTTTGAACCAAATCATGCAAACGCTTACTAAATTCTTTAACACTTAATGCTCTGCCTTTTTTACCTTCTTCAGCAGAAAGAATAAAATTTTGTTTTGTTGGGTCTATATGGTCGCCAGCTCTAAAATAAATATCTTGACCTTGGTCTCCAGTATAAATAAAATTAATATCATTTACAGTCCCATAAAGTCCTGTTCTAGTACCCATCTCATGAGGAATTTTCTTGCCTCCAACTCTGAATTGCCTTCTATTACCTCCTACTTCGCCATATGAAGGTAAACTAACATCAAATTCAGGTATAAGAACTGATACGCCAGCTCCGGGTTTCTCTACAGCACCTATTAATGCACCTCTTGCTTTGTGAAATACTCTTTTAACTTCACTCTTAATAAACTGGTCGGAAGCGTCCATACCAATCTTAAATAACTCCATTGCAAGACCTCCTCCACCAACATCAAGGTCATACCCAGTCTCTTTGGCTTGATTAACTAAAGCATTTATAATACCAGTTCTTCTATAATCATTTAGACCAACAGCGTCATTAGCTAATTGCTTTATCTGGTTTTCCAATCCCATATATGTTGAGTAATCTCGACTATCATTAGCACTCATTCCAATAGCAGCAACAGGTACAACCTTGGCTGGGTGTAATGCCCTAGCGCTATATATTACACCAATAGAACCGATAGGTAATTTAAAATTATTTTTCATATCAACAGCATCTACAGCATGCTGGAATATATTGCCAATAGGTAATCCTTCTTGTAAAGGCATCTCGCTAATTCTACCTGAAAATGACTTAGCAGCTGACTTGCCCATCATAATATCAATACCTTTTTTATCTAAATGTTCTGCTACTCTGGGGTCATATACAAAATTAGTTTTACCTATTAATGTTTCATTAGTCTTACCACCATCAAAGAAAGAATTAGTATTATGACTAATTACAGGCTTAACACTAGCAAACCCATCTCCTATATGAAACCCATTCATTCCAAAAATAACTCTAGCTGCACTGGTACTAAGATAAGTAACACCATCCATAGCAGATGTACCATCATCAATCTTAGTTAATTCTTCTAAACTTTGCTTTCTCCATGATAATACATTAGTAATCTCATTCATTAATACATCGCTCTTAATAATTTTAAGCAAGTCATCTCTTTTTTTCTTCTTAGCTAGTCTTCTTTTTTCTTTTGCAATATCAGCTTTTCCTACAGGAGCAAGTCCAATTGGCTCAGGTTTTTCAACTAACAATTTTTCTATTAATTCTATAGGTGTAACTGTTTTATCTAATTTTAAACTAGCATCAAATATATCACCCACATCAATACCAGCTTCAGCTAAGATTGATTTATCAAGACCTTTTTTACGAAGAATCCTATTTAATGATTTTTCAATCATCTCCTTATATACAGTATTAACAAGATTGCGAGAACCAAATATAGATTCTACACCACCAACCTTTTCATCTGCTATTACAGAAACATCAAAATTCCAATCCTTATTCCTAAATTCCTGTAATGATTGAAGAAAATTCATTTGACCTTGTATTCTGCCTTCTGGAAGTTCAATGTGTTTACGCTGAATATCTAAAGCTAAGTCTTCGGATACATCCAATAATATCTCACCAAGCTTGGAAGAAAGTCTCCCGGCATTCTCACCTTGAGCAACTATAGAATATTTAAATAAGTTTGCATTAGCTTTCATCATCAATTCTACATCACCTCCATGCTCAAATAAAGCATCATGCCCTGACTTGTTGCTAAAATCATAATACATATGCCTTAAGATATCCCTAGCATCTTCAAAGCTAATATTATCTACGCCATCAAATCTTTTAATAATATCTTTGAAGGCTTTTTCAAATTGAGATGCAGCAGCTTTATTGCCATTAGTAGCAACTCCTTCTTCACTTATATACTCTTTTTCTTCTCTAATCCATTTAAGCTTCTCCTTATACCAAAGCTTAGCCTGTTCTTTGAAATCACCTTTACTCTCTTGAAGTCCATTCATATCAATTAAGACATCATGACCTCCAAAATCTACTGTAAATGCCTCAAATTTAAATGCTCTACCTCTCTTCTTTGCAGCTTCTGCTATAGCTTCTATATTAGAATTTTCTCCGAATTTCTTATTGGCTTCATTTATAGCCTCAGGTGTAAGCTCTGATGAAAGACCATCTAAACTCCTTATAAGAGCTTCATAATCAAATCCTTCTTTACTATCAATATCCCTTAAAAATCCATCTATTATAGCATTCCTGGAAAGTCTTGAAAAATATATATTTGGAGTATCAGTTGTTTCATGTACATCCTTAATAGTATCTGTCCACCATGTCATAAAATTATCAAGAGGACCTCTAGACCCATGCATCTCCTGCTCTTTTAAATCTTTTTTACTATCATCATATCTTAATTCTTCCTTCTTTTCTGTAGATACTAAAGTATGTAATAGCTTAGGTAATTCTTCTATTATAAAATCTGCTACTGACACATCCTCCTTCTTCTCAACAGACTCTATCATTCTATTGATAACTTTTTTAATATTGTCTACACCACCAATTGGAGATGCAATATCAGCCTTGTATGCTGAAAGTATTTCCTGTTTTAATTCTTCACTAAATGCTTTGGTTTTTTCATCAACAAATATATCACCATATTTTCTGGCGATTGTATTAGGACTAATAGTAAACTGAATTTCCCTAAGACCTGATAAATAAGACTTAGCTTCTTTTTCAATCTGTTTATTTAAAGCTTCTAATTGGTCTTTATCAAGAGAATCAAATGCTCCTGTTAATGTTTTTACAACAATTTTTTGAAAGTCAGAAAATCTGCCTTCTTTCTCATATCTCTGTTCTATCTCTTCAAGAGTCTCACCTCTTTTACCTTTTTTAATATTATCTAACAGACCTCTCTTTAATCTTGCATAAGCAATACCAGCCTTTAATGAAGTATCACCACCGAAACCCTGAATAACATCACCTATACGCTTATTCATTTCTTTCCTACTATCCCAACTACCATTAGTATTAAGAATTTCTTTTAATGCATCCATAGCATTACCAAGCTTAGTTTTAGAATCAACAAGTGTATTTACATCCGTTTGACCATAGTCTGCTTTATCAATAGCTGCTAACTCTTCAAGAACTTTAATATGAGCTGCAGCTTTCTCATGAACCCTATTTAATATTTTAAGTTCGTTCTCAGTTAAACCATCTCTCCTAGCATCAAGATTATCTCTTAAAGTCTGAGTCATTCCTTTCATATGTTTCAGATTATCTATTTTATCAGCATCAATCATAGACTTTAAAAACCCATCTATAGAAGACCATATTTCTGTTTCTTTTAACCTATCAACCACAGACCTTAATTCATTCTTAGACTCATTAGATTTCACGCTTGTAAGCATAACTGCATCACTAACATACTTTTCAAAATCTGTCAAATCTAACATTCTTTTAACATTTTTACCTTCAGCAATATCCCTTATATTAGGGGCTTCACCTGAAAAATAAGCACTTAACCCAATATCTGTAACCAATCCCTGAAATCCCATTAGCCTATTATATACTAAATTTCTATAATCTTTTACTACCTGTCTTATCTTACCTTTGTTCTCAGGATGCTGTTGAAATAAAAGGTCATTAACAGCCTCTGGAGTTGGAATAACTATACTTACATCTTGACCTACTAGTCGAGGCTCAAGAGCAACACCTTCATCAAGAGTGTGCTGTAGTAATGCAAAATCCATTTTTGAAATCTTTTGAGTATCAATCGCCCTCTCATATAAATATCTTCTAAGCTTACTAGACACCTCACCTGAACTTAATATTCCACCTACATATCCAGCCTGTTTCATTGACTTTAAAAGAGCCTGACCTTGAGCAAGTGAAATAGGCTTAGGCTCATTAGCATCTGAAGGTGTCATGTTAGAACTATTTCCTAATGGAGTATACTGAGCAAGATTATGAACTAATTGTACTACTTTCATTATCTGTTCAGTTTCAGCCTTCTCATCTACACTTCTCTTATCCCATTCAGCCTTATCCTTACCTTCGCCTTTCATTAGAATCTCATCACCATTTTCGCTATCGGCACCAGTATAAACTCTCCAATCTCTAGAAAATGATGCACCAAATATGTCTTTTACAATATTATATACTTGCTGATGTTTCTCAGGCAACTCCTCAATTCTATCACCATTAACAATGCGAACAAGATTCTCCATTAGGCTTCTTTCTTTAAGTCTAAAAGCATTATCCCAAACAACATCAAGATTATTAAAGTCTATTCTTAGATTAACATCTTCACCTAGAATACTTCTAGCATAATTGTCCTCAAATCTATGTGTTTCTTCAGCTAACTTATCCCACTTCCCTTCTTTATTAAAATCTTCAGCTTTAATCTCAGTTTCAGTACCTTCAGCCCATTTAGCTTTACCCTCTTTAACTAACTTATTAGCAACATATTCATATTTATTTAATTCAGCTACGTCAGTCACTTGACCGCGTTGAATTTTAGGAAGATTTATTATCCTAGCTTCATCTGTACCTTCATTTTCAATAATAATTTCAGCTGCATTTGGACCCATCTCACCAATGGTCTTTAAATAATCAAAGAAGAACTGATAATGGTTGTTCAAGATAGTCTTATCAAATATCTCACTGCGAATGGTATTCCAATTAGAATCAGATATACGCTCAAATGTACCATCAGCTCTTTGTCTGATAGTAATATTACCTATTTCTCTATTTAGTTCTTGTCTTTCAGACTTTGTTAAAAATTCCAGCATATCTCTACCATCAATCTCCCTGGACTTTTTATCTTGATTTGAAATTATCTCACTAGACTTAGAAGCAGACCATATATCATATCCCTCTATAAGATTTTTATCTTCAACAGCATCTAGTTCTGAATCGTATTTACCATTTTCACTCTTAGCTTTACCCTTAGCCATAGCTTTATTCATTACTCCAGTTATTTCTCTACCTGATTTAATATTCTGATAAGCTAAAGCATTTATGCCCTTTCTAATATCAGTCTGCGAAAAGGAATTAAAATATAACTCAAGTATATCAGCATCAAAACCCATCTCTCTAAGCATTGCTAACTTACCTTGATACTCTTCACTATAATGAACCTGATGGGGGAATCTTCCTTTAACATCTCTAGATAAAGGCTTCCTGTTTCTTGTAAAGAAAACACCTGTTAACATATGAGTAGCTACTGAAGCTGGGTCTTCTTTTAAATGATGCATAAACTCATCACCAAAGAATCCTTGGTGTATATCACCTTG
>Ga0208553_1000353_pt1 | contig 16843 bp, 26 predicted proteins | sample 6_EtaG_FD_184079 | JGI IMG/M metagenome (GOLD analysis project Ga0208553, IMG submission 184079) | Marine viral communities from the Subarctic Pacific Ocean - 6_ETSP_OMZ_AT15160 metaG (SPAdes) (version 2) | ecosystem: Environmental > Aquatic > Marine > Oceanic | place: Pacific Ocean | collected...
TTGAGCGCAAACCCATTATGTTCTCAATACAGTAGCAACGCCGAATTTGGCACGTTCATGGATAACCCCCCAGCCTCTAAGCATTTCACTAACAATACTGGGCAATACATCTGCGGTGTCAGTCTTGTCAAATGTCAAACTAACAGACCCAACCCCAACGCTTGTAATCCCTTTTCCGCTTGCGTCACCAGTTCTGTCTGAAGCAATTAAATATTTGGCAAATTCTGCACAAGCATTGGTAACAGGTGTAGGTAGCTCTGTTGTCTCAACTGAATACCCGTCAGGAGTAGTCACCCCTGCCCTTGGGTATCTTAACGCTTGAGTATCAGTGTTCTTTTCCCCGATCCAATCTATCCGCTCATCCATAAGCCGGGTAGACATTTTAAGAGCCTTTTCTTTGTCTGCAGTAGAGGCTCCCGTCCAATCCGTGACATTAAGATTGTTACCATGGTAGGTGTCTGCATCCGCAACAGTTATGTAACTGTCAGAAGATGTGCCACCAATAGTCGCATCTAAAGCCACTACTTAGTCCACCCTGCTTTCTTATAATTATCAACTTCTTCGGGATGAACGTCTGCGCTCTGCTCTCCCCTTTTCATCTTGACTAACTTGATTTTCTTTACTGCTTTTTTCTTTACTACCTTCTTGATTCCCATGACTACACCCCAAATAAGATGCCCCCAACAGCAATTGCTGAAGGGGGCTGATCTTAGATTAACCCATGATAATTGCGATATTGTCAGGCTTCCATGCTTTAGTTCCCCAAGCGGATGCCACTTCTACCATCTGCTTGCGATAACCCTTATACACCCTGATTTCAAATACCAATCCAGAATGTGGGTCTTGAACCATCATACTGTCAGTTGCGGCATCCCCATCAGGAGTAGCAGGAGCGCGAATTGCCAGTTCTACTGCTGACTGATGGAAAAGCACATTAGGTGTATGAGCATTTCCTACTGTTACACCATCATTATCGTCTTCTGCTGCCTGTAAACCGGGGCTACCAATTACGATATCACCACCAGTTAGTGCGGTGTTGACCACATAATTGTCGCTAGTGCCTGTGATAGTAACAATATCACCAGCAAGAATAGTGCCAGAACCAGTATCTACTGATACTGTCGTATCATTTACTGACCCAGCAGCACTCAATTGGTAGTTTGTTCCTGTTCCAATAGTGTGAGCGGAAATCTGCCCAGACTCTTTGAGCATACAACCTTGCAAATTAAGCAATGTTCCTTGACGTAACATAAGGTCATCGCCGGACTCATTTACTTTCTGTAACTGAGCCAGATTTCGCAAGTTTGTACCAGCAGTTGTACTAAGAACCAAACTCAACCGACCGTCATTAGTCACACCACCATTATCAGCAATAATCTGTCTAGCTGAAGCAACTAGAGCGAAAGTTGTTGCAAATGGAGTTGTTCCTGCGGTTCCAACAGCCCTTGACGCTCCTCGATAAGCAGCTTGCCAGAGGTCTTCTTCTATTTCATTGGTAAGAGTCCGCATTGCTTGAGCAATCTGATCACCATAAATAGTCTCATACCCTGACCCATTGTTGACGTGCTGAATATCCTCGCCCGTCCAAGGAATCTGAACTGCGCGAGCATTATCAATCGTCATCGTCTTGGTATCAATCGTCTGGTCTGTCCCTTGCGGGATAGTCATAGACTCAGTGATGTTTGTAGCAGATGCGGAGCGCGTGAAATGTGAACGTACTGTGTCGTTTAGTGCGACACGCGCAGTTTTTGCATTGATAGTTGATGATGGGATAAACCCAACAAGTTCTCGTCCAACTGTATCGGCTGCCTTATAAATATCACCAGCCAAGTTGGTAAGTGTGTTTGCCATGATATGTCCTCAAATAATTAAAAAAGTATTCCGAGGACATTGGAGTCCTCTTGCCTGTGATTGCGCTGCAATCCACAAAAGTGACTCTGCCACACTTGTAGTTTTAGTTCATTTACTAATGGTTGTCAACTACTTTTCCTCCCTTCTTTGAAAATCCTGACCTTTCCTTCTGAGTCATTGCATCGAACTCTTTTCTCGTTACAGTATTACTGCCATCTTCTCCACCACCAGACCCATGCTGAGAACCGCCTCCATTAGATAAGGCGAACAGGTGCGGAGCCGTTTCGGTTAAGCCTTTTACCCATGAGTCCACTCCCATTGGCTCAGTAGCTCCTGCAAGATAGATTACATTTCCATCACTATCCATTGGAACTGCCTGACCCTCTTTTAACCTAAATACTGCCTTTGCCCTCAACAAGATATCCTCGGTTGCTGTAGGCAAAACTCCGTGTTTGGATGCCTGATCTCTAACTGCGGAATCTATCATTAACCCTTCAAGCTGTCTTTGGTATGTACTATTCTCTTCTTCCAAAACTTTATAGACTTTATTGTGATCTTTCCGTATGCGGGCGGTACGCTCTTCCACAAGTTCATCAATCTTGCCAGCATCAATTAGCTTCTTGTCTTTCTGATCTCGTTGTTTCTGCATCATTTTCGCATACTGATCGAGGTCTACATTAGCAAATTTGCTCTGCAAAGCATCCATATCCTTCATCAGCTTCACATTGTTTCCACGAAACTCGTCCAACTTCCCTTTAATCTCTTCATATTGCTCTGCTGTGTATGTGATTTCTTCGCTCATTTTTAGTCTCCGATTGCCCGTTAAACTATCTGATCTTGCCCAAAAAGTATCTGCTTTTCAAACTTTTCCGACCTAATGCCTCATCAATAAACCTTCTCACCTCTGAGGGTTTTACTTTATCCCATTCTCTACTTGCTATCGTACCCAGTGTCTTTCCATTATCAACATCAAGGACAAGCCCCCCTCCCCGTACCTCAACGAGCAGCATCAGTTTATCAAATGCCTCATCAGTCGGCTTGGTGGTCAAAGACACATAAACATTCTTATTTGAAACATGAGTCCTGATCGCTCCAGTGCGGTTCTGAAACTCAAACATTGATTTAGTCGGTTCATCACCGGGGGTTTTCATTCCCTCTAATCTAGTAACGTCCCTATGGTCTAATGCCCTAATCCCCGGAGTGCCGCCTTGATTAGCCCCAGACAGATCAAGTTGCCTACCGTCTGCCATGATATACCCGGTATCAGATGCCATGCCGGTTTCCCCGTAATACTTGAATGCCTCATCTGTCAGTTTCTTGTCTGGGGTTACAGGGACAACCTTTCTCGCCGCTTTTGGTTTTAATTTTGCCCCTCGGTTTGCCAATTCATCTTCAATGAACTTTTTATGCTCTACCCATCTGTCCCAATCCCGTGGGTCAGAAGCCCCCTCTCGACTCCCTGCTTTATACAAATCATCTTCATAGGTTTTCAAGATACGTTGCAATTGCGGGGTAGAATCGCCGCGCCACATCTTTTCCAGAGTTGAGTTAGCAAATCCACCTCCGATCTGCGTCCCCCCTACCTTCTCCCCGAAATACTCCATTGACCCGTCAGGAAGCTCTTTGAATCCGTTCCGAGAATACCAATCTCGCAACTGACTGCTCGACATCCCATCAAACCCTATCTGTTTAGGATTCAGTCTTAGCGGTACGCCGTGCTTATCGGCTATCCGTTTTGCCTCTCTGAGCGCAGATGCCCCTGCGCCTTTTCCCTTCTCTATGGCGCGTATCTCGTCTATCCACACCGCATCTCCAAATGAATCTAACTTAACAATGGCCGTACCGTCCTGCGTAATCCTTGCCTTGCCCCCAAGAGGGTTTGCAGAGGTGACTGATTCAAAGTCTTTTAGCGCAGATGACAAAGCCTCTTGATTCTGCGCTACTGATAACTTTAACTTCTTCCCCCCTGCCTTCTCAATCCCTAACTTCTCTCTCAACACCTCTAACGAAACCGGATTTCCTGTCTGATCCACTAAATCAGTAAACCCAACCTTGCCCGCTTTCCACAACTCCCATTTGCCTTTACCAAGAATGTCCTTCTGGAACTTTTCGCCCTTTTCCTTACCTTGTCGTATCAGCCAATCCTCATAACCTTCTTTAGCAGATACCTGTCCATCCATGCTGGCTCTTGTTCCTTCTGGTATCTCCTTAAATTTCTTTTTTGCCCCCAACTCCTCCCATGACTTGAGAATGGGAACTTGTGTGCTTCTACAATTCCAATGAGCGGTTGCGCCGGGGAAGCTCTTTGAATGATTTATGGGCTTGCGCTCGTTGTCCCACATCAGCCCATCGAGTACCCGGCAGATAGGACTGGTGCGAGAATCAAGAGTGGATACCCACTCAATTCCCTTTACGATGTCATTATTATTTTCATAGGTCTGCATCCTTGCCTCATTTGCTACCACCTGTACAGATGTCCGAACTAATGCTTCTGCCCCCCTGCGCCTTGGTTCTAGTTTACCGTCTTTATACCTTGCGGTTTTTGTTCCCATCAACTCCCTTACAATTTCTGCCGTTGGTTTTCCAGACAATAGCCCTTGGCGTACTGTATCCTTGAACGTTGATTCAAATGTCTGGGACTGACGTTGCCACCATTCTTTGCTTGGTGCGCCCGTAATTAAGGTGTCCTTTCCTATAGACTCTAACATCTCCTTGCTCATTCCAACACTCAAAGTGCTGGCCTTGATTGCTGTATTAATCGTCCTTACAGCCTGTTTCTCTGCCACCCTCGCTAAATCAATAAGTTCTTTATCCTCTATTTTGTCTATATCGTTGTATGCTGTGCTTATTGTTTTTTTTGTTTGAGAGAGCAGTTTTTCAAGTCTCTTCCTCTGTGTTGCTGTTTTTTTAACTTCGTGTAACTTTGCTTTTTCCAACTTTTTGACTAGATTTTCCTCAAGTACATTCAGTGCATCTAATATTTTTTCCCGAAGTCCTGCATCAACTCTTAGCAAATCAACGCTATGACCTGTAATTTGGTCTAACGCTATATCATTAACAGTCGTCATGATATACGTCAGCAATAAATTTAATAGTGACCGTAGTCACTTCACCAGCTTTGCCACCAACGCCCCATTCGACAATGTTTCGTATTTCATTATCATCTATTGTCATTTCAAAGCACTCTGCCGATACAGCAGACGCATGAACTTCTACCTTGTTGAACTTATCCACCGCTAATCTTCCTCAATAATACCTGCCTGAAGATTAATGCGATCTCGCTCATCCTCTATCTCCACCCCAGAAGGTAGAATCTCCCCTCGTTTCAGATTCCATAAGAACGTTTCGTGACTGATTGCTCCAGACTGCCATGCTTGCATTAACGCTGTCATTACTTGTGGGTCAATCTTTGTATCTGAGAAATCGGTATTAATAGATACACTTATTTGGTTACCACCTTCCCACTCTGTCATATATTCAAACGCATGGTTTAAGCCACTTTCTACAGTCTTAACCGCCTTCATTAGGGCAGACATCTCACTATTTTGTCTAAGCCTGAGTGTTTCGCTTGCCTCCACTCCTGCTTTTTGCCCTTCAAGTAATTGCGCCCCAAGTGATGCCATCATGGAACGCTTCTGATCCATCGCGGTCTCTAAAGCGCGTAATCCCTGTCCACTGAATTCCAAATACCCTGCCCTGCTTGATGGGTCTGGCAGCACCCATGCTGATTCTGCTCCAATACTTAGCTCAGACTCAGCATCTACCCCCGTTACATAAGGAGTGGGTAAGGCGGTAAAATGCCTTCCATGTTCTAGGTCTGCACTCGTCCTATAATGCGAGAGGTTCATATCTGCTAACCCTAACATTGGAGGCACTTCTGGCTTGAGGTTAATACCATCAACTGAAAGCCCGATAAAGGGAATACTCGACAATGTTTTCCCTCTCTGGCTTGGTAATATATCTTCAACTACCTTGTACACTTGTTCCGCATTTTTTTTCCATATCCTTACCAGATATTTACCATCTTCTTTCAATAACTCTCGATATTGAGTCTCATACTCACTGGCATAAAAATTATCAGGGTTGGTTTTTCTATACTCCTCCTTGAGAATAATCCGATCATCCATCCAGTTGGGTATCTGTTCTGTCGTATAGCCCGTCAAATAGGGTCTATCTCCATTATGATCTACTAATATTCCCTGCCTGCCCATCAATATTTGCTCTGATAACAAATAAAATACAAAATCGTTCAGATGCACACCTGTTCCAGTTATGTCCTTAGTCCACTCATCATTACCATTCTCAATCACAGGATTAAGCCTCATTACAGCCCCGGTCAACCCATCTACAGTCCTCTTGACCGCATTAAAGAATGACGCACGTTGCCTATATGCAAAATAGGAATCATCGCTTTGCCGGGACAATTTTGGGAGATAATCTGTTCCTTGAGCTTTAACCGCATCCTCACCTTGATAGCAATTTCTGCATCTTTTCCATTGTTGGACTAAACTCTTGTACTGTGGATGTTTACTTTCAATCATATCCCTATCACCTTTGATATTAATGGTTTTGTGTTTTTACACTTTATCATTGGCTGAAGTGCATACCTTAATGCGTCTATGAAGTGATTATGTGCATCGACTATATGTGGCAAAACATCACCTGTTGCTCTATCTACCTTGTAACTATATTTAACAAACTCACTTGCCACCTCTAAACACCTTGAATGTATATAAATTTGCCTGAAACTTCTAATGAATTCAATCCCATCCTCAACACTACCTTTCCATTTATACACTGATTCTATTTTATAACCTTGTCTTTTTATAAAACTGATACTCTCTGGTCTAGCTGAATCTGCCCTTATTGTGTATTTTTTTGCTTCTGGTATGGAATCTATTAGCTTATAAGTGTTGTCTAATTCTACCTGCCTACCGCCTGCTTCATAATCTATGTATAAGATGTTATCACAAACATAGCATCTTAACACCGCTGTAGGGTCTTGAGAGAAACCCCAGTCTAATCCATAATAAAACACAGTTCCTTCAGGGGCAACAAAATCTGTTATATGGAATTTGTGTCTGAATATCTGCGACACTGAGAAGGTTTTACAGTCTCCTTCCCAAATGTGCTTATAATGGTCATAGTCCTCTGCTTTCAGATAGTTCAGTTCAGCCTTTAACTCATCACCTAAGAAAGGGTTTTCGTCATAATTAACCTTCCTTAAAAAACAATCATTTCTATGGTTGATTACAAACTTTTGGTAAGTCGGGTCTGATTCTAAATTTGGATTAAAACTCACCCATATCTCTGAACCTTTCTTACGGATCGTCGGAACTAATATATCCCATGACTCACTACTAATCCTCTGTGCTTCCTCTACCCAACAAATGTCTACACCTTCTAATGACTTAATCTGCATTGGGTCTTGTTTTAGACCGTGGAAGATAAATTCTGAACCGTTGTTTCCGCAGATACCATCTCTTGTGACTGTAAAAAACTTTTGTAAATTGTTAGCTTCTATACAACTACTTAACAACTTATGTACTGAATCCCGCAATGATGCCTGAACTTCTCTTGTACACAACACACGGGTTTTTTTTCTTGCAGCAATAATCAATAAAGCATAAGCAAATGACCATGACTTACCAGCACCTCGACCACCGTAATAAACCTTATATCTTTTGGGCTTAAATAATGGCCTAAATGCTTTTGATAATTTTATACGACCACGTTGGTTTTCCACTATCCTATGAATTGAACTTCCAAACTCATATCAGCATCTAAAGCTATTTCTTGCTTGTCGGTTTGACCCAGAATGTTCTTACCCAGAAATATCTGCATTACGATATTTCCCTTTTCAGCAGATGCCCATTGAAGCTGCCTTAATCGCAATTTCTGCTCTGATCTTCCTTTTGTCAGATATTCGGAATAACTGTGCCGGATTGTGCTTTCATCACACCCATAAAAATCTGCTATTTCGACATTGGTACAGCCAAATCTTGCGAGATTTTGAACTTGTTTTTTGTCGATGTTATACTTTTTCGGTCTTGCCATCTAACTTTCCCGCCTTGTTCCCGGTGAATTCTTCCCAGCGTTTAACAATTACATCGCAGTCAGTAAACACCATATCAGCCTTCTGCCCATCCATCAATCGTTCCACATCTTCCTTCTTTGTCGCATCCCCGCACAACAAGCGGTGGTTGCCCAGTACCCATATATCCCCTGCCTTGCATATACTTTCTTCTGCCTCTGGAACATCATTAGTCAGCCCTGCTATCGGTTCGGCTTTTATATCATCTTGATTTGGCCATGCATCTACACCCCAATCAGTAAGTTGAACGCTATCCCATTCATTTGCCAATATGTCCCAATCCCATTCTCCATAATTTGTATTATCTTTAATTACAAATTCTTTTTTTTGTTCTTCAGTAAGTCCTTCAGCTATTTCAATCCACACCTCTTTAAGCCCTGCATCTTTACTTGCCTTCAATCTCTTATCACCACCAAGCACCATCATATCTTCATCAACTACAATAGGTCTCAGCTTTAGCATTTCAGGGAACTCTTGCAGTGACTTAACAAGCAAATAGTATTTGTGGTCTTTGATTATTCTAGGATTATTGGGGTTTTCCTTGATTTTACTTCGCTTAACTTGTTGTTTCATAACTCTATGATCTCAATTCCAATCTCTATTTTGCCATCCTTGAATGTGTCCATTCTTCTCACCCTGAGATCATCAATCAACGAATCATCCTTGAACACCTTTGCATCTTCCAACGAATCCAAGATGGCTTTTAGTACATTGTCCAAATCCCTGCGCCTGTTATCCGGCGGGAAAACAAGTATATCCACTTTCAATCGACAGTCCAACTCCACCCTTATCCCCTCATTCCGACAGGAATATGCCACATCTTTTGCATAACTTGTGCCTTTTGGCGATTTAACCATTCGCCCGCGCCACATCCGGTAGTATTGATTGACTGATGGAGGATAAGGAAGAATCAAGTTTAGCACAAAAAACGCCCGGTGCTGGTCGCTGCTATTTCAAAAATGTTATCAATCTATCTTGTTGTGCGAGAAAACGCTCTTGCTTCCCGAATTGTTTCTCCCATGTTTTCTGGCCGATCGCGTGGATACCGTATTCACCAGTGTGATGCTCCTCGCAAAGCGCGATTGTGTTTGTCCAGTGTGCTCTTTGGCCAATTCCACGATAACGCAAGCCTATCAGATGGTGAATTTGCGCTGGTTTTCTACAGACTGCACACCCCAAATCTGACAATCTTTCATATCTTGTGCGCTCGTCTTTTGTCACCAATGATTCTCTCCCATACAACCACATCGTAATTGAAACTGGTGTATTGAACATCTGACACGGAAATCCGCGCCGACCATTTTCAGTCTTTATGCTCATCAAGGGATATTATTGCCCTGCAAATAATATTTCCTCTTGTGCATCATCTTTGTAAAAGGATGATCTTGTTGTTGTGTAGTCTTGCCAATCAATAAACTCATAGTAATGTCTGATCACCCATCGTTGAAATCTCTTTAATTCTTTGCTTTCGTTATTGTAAATCATCGGATATGGAACACAACCTAGATCATTCAGCATATCGAAACGATACATAATGTCTTCCATAGTCTCGTTTTTCTTATAGCCTATCAACATATAAACCATAAGGTGTCTAGGTGGAATGTCATTTTTTAACAGCTTATCTACACCTCTCAAAAAAATTTTCTCATCTCCAAGATTATCCCAAGCTGTGTAAAGCCTTCTCGTTTTGAAATCTACATCATAATATTTAATGCTTGGTAGTGTTTCAGCAACCTCATCGGTAATTAAGCGTATGTTAATTCCTTGATTAAAATTCACCTTGTACTTTCCTTCGATTATTTGTTTACTTTTAACCTCCCAATCGGGCTGACCAAAGAAGTCATTATCAAGCAATAGAATGTTTTTCGGGTGGGGATTGCCTCGCCATATTTCATCTATCCAATTGCTATGTGAATTCTTCCCCTCTTTTTCGCCGACAACACAAAACTTACATTTTAGTCTACACCCTCTCTGAGAAAATCCAATACTATTTTCAAACTCAGGATAAATTTCATAATCATAATTTTCGTAAACTGGACTACCTATTAAATGTTCAACAGTTGTTTGATTATTAAAACCAGTACCGCCCACAACAGCATTAGGAAATGAACGGAGAAACCTATCTCTCTTATCTTTGCTAAAGGTAAAAATTGATGAACCATATACAATGTCATAATCTGGCTCAAACATATCTTTTGTTGCTGCTTTGTAAAAGTGGACTTCATCGCCTTTAGCCTTGTGGTAATGAGATAATTTCATTAGGGCAAGGTTAGGCAATGTGCCATCTAACTGTGTGAGTCTAACTTTTTTCACAGATGTACCCGACCCCACCATGTCATCCAGCTTCCATGTTATCTCGCTCATTTAATCTCTCCAATTCCCTTTACCATATCCTTAATTCTCTGGATGTTTTCCTGTCGCTTCTCTTCGTCAATATCTTCCAGTTGTGGTAATGGGTGGGCTTGTGTCAGCAATCCTTTAGTGACAGCACTATTAATCACGTCCTTTCTTGCCTCAGAATCATGCCCGATTGATGGCATCCAGTTTACCGGGATTCCCTGATCCCTGTGCTTTTCAACAATCCGATCATAAGCGGATTTGAAAGCCATCCTGCCTGCAACCTTATCGCCTTCCTGAATGAGCGTAAGAGCAACGCCCCATGCTTCAGCTATATCATCATTCCATATCACTGTTTCTGCCTCATCACTGGCCTTGATAGCAATTGACCAAGCCTCATCTGCATTTGGCCTTCCATCTGATTGCTTGATGGCCTCCAGAATGTCAGCAGGCTTTGGTGAGAACTTTGAGTGTTCCACATGAAACCTCATAGCGAGTTTGATTGTGTGCAGGTCATGCTTTTTAAGGGTTTGCCACCAAATCTTCAAGGCTGTTGCAGACAACTGCTTGTCAAAAACCTCAAATATGGCATTGACGATCTCACGGAATTCTGATGCCTCGCTCTTTTTCACATTCCTTCAACCCACTCCTTGAAATCCGAAGCTGTCCCTGTTTTGAAATGTTGCTTTTTGAGCGGAAACAATCCCTGCCAGCCATTGCGGATTGAGTTATCAATGATCTGTGCTTGTACTTCAAATTCACCCTGTTCAATCAGCCACTTCATTTGCTTTTGACAGCTTGCCTTTGTCAACTTTTTCAGTTTTGTGCGTTTGCGGAATTCAAGATATCCATTCCATGCGTCCACATTAAGCCCAACGGGCGTTTTTTTCTCCTCTTTTCTCTTCTCATCTATTCTCTTCTCTTCTCTTCTCTTCTCTTCTGGGCTGACTTTCACATGACCCACTCTTGACTCAGTCATGTCAGAGTCATGATTTTTTACTTTAACCTCTTGATTTTTATAGGATGTGATTATCTTCCGCATTTGTCTATTACCGGTCATCGACTGATCAATACGCTTTGCCAATTTTAAGCAAGTGACAATTCCGTTACTGCTTTGAAACAGATTGAGGTCAACCATCTTTTTCATTATCTCTTCGACTTTTGTCACGCTCATCCCTGAATCAAATGCAATGATCTCTGCATCATGCTCCAGTTCAAAGGTATATTTTTCGGTGGATACCTGATTGGCAATTTCCTCCAGACAGTACCAATAGAGGCCATAACCCTCCATCCCATACGCCATGATCAGCCGTTTTAATTTCGCATCACGATGAGCGTTGGAATCGTGTTTGAACCATTTCACGCTCGACGCAACTTGTCATCGCACTTGACCGAATTTTCCAGCAGATAGACAACGTGCATCCCCACAGAACGATGCTGTGATTCTGCTTGCCTTTTGACCAGATTCCAAAGCTCATCTGAAATGCGAACCCCTCGCATCTTCACGGGTTTTTTCAATGCTTCATTCATTTGATTCTCCTTTTGTTTGCAAAGATTAAAAAATTATACCATTAAAAGCAACATCAATTAAAAGATATTCAAATTTGCTCTCTTATCACCAAGGGATATCATCATTGAGTTCCTTGGCAGGGGGAGAGGTTTCCGCCTTTTTCGTCTCGCCCAGCATCTCCAATTTTGAGTCAAAGCCGTTCATCACAATTTCTGTCATGTACTTTTTATTCCCTGAATCATCTTCCCATGATCGCGTTTGGAGTTTTCCTTCGATGTACACCTTTGCCCCTTTCGTCAAATACTTCCCGATGATTTCTGCAACCTTGCCAAAGGCAACGATCTTATGCCATTCAGTTTTGCTCTGCTTTTCACCGTTTTTATCCTTCCATTTCTCACTGGTTGCCACTGAAAAGGTGGCGATTTCTGTACCATTCTCCATCTGCCGCAACTGTGGATCGTGACCCAAGTTCCCAACAATAATCACCTTGTTAACCATTTTGATTCTCCCTGATCAAGAAATAACGTGCGTGTCGGCCGCCCTCATGCGCCTCTTGTATTGTCATAATCTCATTGCCAGAATTCCGCAATTCGTGAATTCGGGACGATAAACGAAACCCGCGACCAAAGTCATTATAGGTCACTCCATGCTTCCCTTTATCTTTCAATCTTGCCATCACTTTTTCATTCGATCTATTCATCTTTTTTCTCCTTATAAAAAATTCATCTTTAAGAAAACATTTCTTGTCAATTCAACATCTTTTTTGCAGTGTTCCACCACCTCCTCGTCAGACATTTGCCACACATCTGCGCCAGAAGTGGTTTTTTCCTCGCCCAACAAAACGTATGCAAGGTTACTCAGACTGATTCGTTTGCCCCAACCAGCCCATTCCGTCATTGTGTCGTAAACATCAAGACACCGCCGATCAAAATAGCGCATAACCGCATAAGGGTGCGGCTTAAAACCATTGATGACTGCTCGTTTCCAGATGAAGGGCAAGTCAAAATCACGCAAATTATGACCAACCAAAGTCGGCGTTTTTATTTCAGCCCACAGTGAAAAAAAGGTTTCAAGAATTTCCTTTTCTGATAAAACAGGAGTCCGAACAAGCACATCAATTGGGCGTTGGTCAATCGCATATCCGATAGCGCGGATTGATCCGTAAGTACCATCGAGTGCAGTCCTGTTGACAAGCTCTTGAGCTTTCTCTTGCGCGTGTTCATCCATCCACTTTTCGATGGTATCCGGCTTTTTGTAATTTGCCGGTGGCTGAACCGTTTCAACTAATTCAGCGATCACCTTCTCATCTGTCGTTGGCGAGGTTTCAATGTCAAATGTCAAGTACCGCATCAATTTTCTCCGATATGTTTTTTAAGACCAATCCATAATTATTTATACCTTTTTTAATGTCTAAGTTTTTTTTCTTTATTAATATATTTTTTTTGAATGGTTTATAGTCTACATGATGATGCCATCTGTTCCATTTCCAGATTACTCTCGCTACATCAGGGTGCATATCAGCTAACATCTGACTTTTATTCTTTGTGCCTTCTTCATCATAAAATTCAGCACTGTTCCCACCTCTCATGCTCTGTGTGGCTCTTTTGCCAATCAAAAACTGATTAAATTGAACAGTACACCAACCATCTTTCATCATTCTTAGGCTTAAATCTGTGTCTTCATTGTATCTACCTCGCCACCTGTAAGGAACATCGTTTCTTATCAATAAACAACTATATATTCTGGTGTTTATCTTTACTGGTGGTCTTGAATCACTGGCTGGACAAAATATTGCGTAATTCAAACCAGCCTGAGCAATGTTTGTATATCTAAGCACATAATCTTCACACACATACAATGGTGTGCCATCTGCGCATTTTACTTTCATGTTGTCATTTAATCTTTCAAATGACTCCAGATTATCATCCATTACCCAGTGCCATTCATACCCATTTTCAATGGAATGATCCCATACAAAGTTTCTGGCAGCCCCCGGCCCTTTTCTGGCATCATCATCAATCCAAAAGGTATCATAATCATCTAAATACTTTTGTGGGAGTATAAGTATCTGACCATCATCTACGATGTTCAGATATTCATCTTTCTCATGTGCTTCTACTACCATGTAAAAAGGTACACCCATCTCTTTCAATGCTCTGGATGTTGGATTGCGCTCCCATCTACCTTTGCTCACAATATATACAGGAAATCTGGGGTTCTTCGGATTATCTGATGTGTAGTTATAATTACTGGCTTTCTCATTCAATGGGAACCATGTAGTCTTGACTTCTTTCTTTTGCATACCATCAAATACTTTATTGCCATCGTATATGTGTTCTTTTATTAGTGCATGAAAGATATCGTAATCATCTTGGCATCTAAATCTAAATGTAGCAGTTATCTCAGGATCAGGTCGCTTAGTGTTTTTGTATTCAGGCATACCAGAATAATCATAGCTAGGCTCACAATCTAAGTTGAGTTGTTTTTGCTTAGGTTCCATATATGTGTTACCAATTTTTTAGGAAAACCCTATAAAGGGTCATTTTTCTCCGAAATGCAACTTGCGGAATTCAGACGATTTCAAAATCTCACGCTCTTCTGTTGAAAATACCCCACCATTGGAGGGAGCTTTCCAGAGTCTTTTCTTTTGTTCATTCGTTAGTTCAAACCACGCTTCTGATGCTTTAGCGTGTTCTCCTGTTGCCAGTGCATCCTTGATACATTTGACTGAGGCATCCAGCGGATCGACAACATGGGATTGTTTTTTATCATAAAGTGCCAGACCAAAAATATCTCCGAAAGTCCTCAAGCACCGCTTTTGACCGTCTGACACGGCCTCTTTAGATGCAAGTTCGTGAACGGATTGCTTGATCATCAAAGATGAGATGCCAGCAACAGCGTTCCCATATCCGACATCTGAGCGGATGACCCCAAGCGCGGTCACCTGCACTTCGGCCAGATAGCTCACACATCGCTGTTTTGTGCCGCTCTTCGCATTTTCGATGATCTCATCATCAAGCAATTTCAGTGAGCGTAACTCGCTCGACCAGCCATCAAAACCAAAAGCACGATTTGCCTCCCTGATAGCATGGTGACTTTCAATGTACGAGAGTGAAATGCCCCCTCCACTAGGTCGTGTAGAGACAAATTCACTGCTGAGTGGTTCTTGCAGAATTTCCCTAACTGTTTTATCCATTTTCTTTCTCCTTCTTCCTTTGCAGAGTATGGCGGAATGATGAACATTTGAACCGTGACGATTCAAAAAGATGAGATGCGGGACTCACAAACAGAACCTTGTGTCCCCAATGCTTCAGGTCATCTATCCAATCCAGCACATCTTCATAGGTTTCCTTAAATGTAGGCTTTGCTTTTCCACTCTCATCCAGCATAGCAAGTAGCCAAGCAACTTCTTCTTGAGGGTCATCGCAGAGGTTAATGATCCAATCTGCAACTTTTTCATAGTCATCCATTTTCTTTCTCCTTTTTTTGTGATTGACCCTATTTCGCCCTGTATTGCGTTCTAACGGCACTTTTTTTTATGTAGGTATACCCAAGGGGTATGCTGTAAAAGACGCTCAGAGGACAACGTGTGCTCGTTTTTACTTGTTGTTCGACAAATCCTCAAGGATCAGAAGCACACATCTCATGTGCTCCTTAGTGATCAGCATCATGCTTTCACCTTCCATGATCGCCTGCGCTTCCGCCAGCATCCTGTGATTGTAGGACTCCTCTTCAAGGTGGCTGATGTCATCACCATCTAGGTATCCATTATCGAACTCAGCGGAGTTCGGAAGGTCAATAAAATTCTTACTGTGATCCATAATCAAATCTCCCAAAAAGTCAAAGTGAGCAACAAAAGCGTTGCGGTCAACAGGACAGGTTTCAGCACTTGCCAAGTACCGAACCCCTTGTCCGATAGTAAGGGGGGGTTAATCCGACAGGAAATACAAATCCCATCGACAATCAAATCCTCTCTTTCTTCATAACAAAATTTGCATCTAGTCATTTGTTTTACTCCCGTTTGATAATAATACCACAAAATGACAACAATCCGATAAAAAAGTTATTAGCATTTTCGCCATCTGCTTTCTCCTTGGTTAGTGTCCGTAACCATATTCCTCAAAGTGCTCCAACCCTCTATCTCTATGGTGCTCCTCAAACCTCTCCGCCTCTGCTTGCGTTAAGATTCGCACCCAACAGACCCCCTCTGCTTCCATGTGAACTTGTTCTTCTAATGCGAACAGTGCATCGAGAGTAGCCACAACTTCTTCCTTCTCAGTCGATTCAACTAAGTCACAATCACGATTAAAAATCTCAACCCATAGCTTTCCGTCTTTAGCGTGATCTTTTATCTGTCGAACGATTGGATATATGGACTCGTTAAAGTCTAGAACTTCATTTTTTCTGTTCATCATTTTTCTCCGTTAGTTGGTTTTTTGACGCAGAACGGGCAAGCTCCATCCCTCTGTCTTCAAATCCTTCAAAATAGCGTTTTCGATATGCTTTTCCACCGGCATCTCAACACACACTGCTAAATAGGGATAGCTACCAGTTGTCCACAACTCCCCGTTCTCGTAAAGAGACCAACCCTTCTTTCGTGCCACTACCTTGCAGGTAGGTTGTTTTTCGGTATCTCTCATATTAGTATCTCCTTATCAGTTAGTTAAGAATGTATCGTTACGCGCCCTCATGGGGAGGACGCGGGGCGATGGACTCTCAGTATCCAGAGCTTACTCCCAGAATATTTTTGATCTCTTCCGCATTCTCTGCCAGTGTCTCCCTACGTAATATGTTTTCCCGAATGACCTTCTCCCGCTCTCTAATCTCTTTAATCTCGCTATGAAGGTCATCAATTTCTCTATGCAACTCCCACACCTCACCAGTGAGTTCTTCCCGCCAACCCCACTCCTCAATCTCGCTACGAATCGAACCAATTTCTTGGCGTAACTCCTGCCGCAAAACCTCCAAACGCTCCAATTCATTTGAATATAAGTCTTTCATGATGTAGCTCCTTTTTTGTTGGTAAGCAGAAGTATAATAAACAATAGTGC
>Ga0208553_1000354_pt1 | contig 16804 bp, 14 predicted proteins | sample 6_EtaG_FD_184079 | JGI IMG/M metagenome (GOLD analysis project Ga0208553, IMG submission 184079) | Marine viral communities from the Subarctic Pacific Ocean - 6_ETSP_OMZ_AT15160 metaG (SPAdes) (version 2) | ecosystem: Environmental > Aquatic > Marine > Oceanic | place: Pacific Ocean | collected...
TCAAAGCACGTACTTTACGACCTTAAATACATTCTTCCATCCGAACAGGTTGACCTGCGCCTCTGATGACTATGACCAAATACGAAACCATACTGAATCAACTGCCTAAGGCTCCAAAAACCTGGCTCGTCACTGGCGTGGCAGGCTTTATCGGTTCGAATTTATTGGAGCATTTGCTCAAGCTGGGCCAGAGGGTTGTTGGTCTCGACAACTTTGCCACTGGCCACCAGCATAACCTGGATGAAGTGAGGGGTCAGGTCTCTCCGGAGCAATGGCAAAATTTCTCTTTCATTGAAGGTGATATTCGCAACCCAGAAGACTGTCAAAAGGCCTGCCAGAACGTAAACTACGTTTTGCACCAGGCGGCGCTTGGCTCTGTACCGCGTAGCATCAACGATCCAGCGACAACAGACGGGACCAACATTGGCGGCTTCCTTAACATGCTGGTAGCCGCCAGGGATGCCAATGTCGGGAGCTTCACCTATGCGGCCAGCAGTTCTACCTATGGTGACCATCCGGCGTTGCCCAAGGTAGAGGAAAACATTGGAAAGCCGCTTTCCCCATACGCGGTGACGAAATACGTCAACGAACTCTATGCAGACGTTTTTGCCAGAACCTACGATTTCAATACCATTGGCCTGCGCTACTTCAATGTGTTTGGCAAGCGCCAGGACCCGAATGGCGCTTATGCAGCCGTTATCCCCAAGTGGGCTGCTGGGATGATCCAGCGCGATGACGTGTTCATCAACGGTGATGGCGAAACCAGCCGCGATTTCTGCTTTATAGAGAATGCCGTTCAAGCCAATTTGCTTGCTGCCACCGCTGACGACTGCGCGAAGAACGAAGTCTATAACGTTGCTGTCGGTGATAGAACAACCTTAAACGATTTGTTTAATGCTCTGAAGAGCGCCCTGGCAACCGAAAAAACGCCATACTCGAAAGAGCCCATTTATCGGGACTTCCGGGGTGGGGATGTTCGCCACTCCCAGGCCGATATCGGTAAATCAGCCGGTAAACTCGGCTATGCCCCGGAATATCGAATCAACGAAGGGATCGCCAAAGCGATGCCTTGGTACATTGAGAACGTAGGAAAAGTATGAAGCTGTTAATTACCGGGGGCGCCGGTTTTATTGGTTCCGCTGTTATCCGCCACATTATTCGGAACACTAGGGATGAAGTGGTTAACCTCGACAAACTCACCTACGCCGGCAACCTCGAAAGCCTGGCCGAGGTGAGCGACAGCAGCCGCTATGCCTTTGAACAGGTCGATATCTGCAACCGCACCGAAGTCGACCGGGTGCTGAAACAACATCAGCCAGATGCCATCATGCACCTGGCCGCCGAAAGCCACGTAGATCGCTCCATCGATGGCCCGGCGGATTTCATAGAAACCAACATTGTCGGCACCTACACCCTGTTGGAAGCCACCCGCCAATACTGGCAAACACTCGAAGCCGACCGCCGCAAAAACTTCCGCTTCCACCACATCAGCACCGACGAAGTATACGGCGACCTCCCACACCCAAGCGATAACACTGAGGTAGAGGATAGATTCCCCTCTCCCCCCGCGGGAGAGGGGCTAGGGGAGAGGGGGCAAACTCTACCTCTATTCACCGAACAAACTCCCTACGCCCCAAGCAGCCCCTACAGCGCCAGCAAAGCCAGCTCAGACCATCTCGTCCGCGCCTGGCACCGAACGTATGGCCTGCCCGTACTGGTCACTAACTGCAGCAACAACTACGGCCCTTACCACTTCCCGGAAAAGCTCGTCCCGTTGATGATTCTCAATGCCCTGGAAGGCAAACCGCTTCCGGTTTACGGCAAAGGCGACCAGATCCGAGACTGGCTCTACGTAGAAGACCACGCCCGCGCCTTATACCGAGTGGCAACGGAAGGCAAGGTGGGCGAGACTTACAACATCGGCGGCCATAACGAAAAACAGAACATTGAGGTAGTACACGCCATCTGCGATATCCTCCAGGAACTCCGTCCGCAGGAACGCAACTACCAAGACCTGATCACCAGCGTAAAAGACCGCCCCGGCCACGATATGCGCTACGCGATAGACGCCAGAAAAATCCAGAAAGAACTCGGCTGGGCCCCGGAAGAAACATTCGAAACCGGCCTGCGAAAGACCGTCCAGTGGTACCTAAACAACCTCGATTGGTGCCAAAGAGTACAAGATGGCAGCTATCAACGAGAACGCTTAGGAACAACAAACTAACTATGCCCTCTCCCCTTGCGGGAGAGGACTAGGGAGAGGGGGCTTTCAAACCTCCTACCCCCAAGCAAAAGCTCAAAGGAGCATGAATTGAAAGGAATAATTCTCGCCGGCGGTTCCGGCACCCGCCTGTACCCCGTAACACTAGGCACCTCCAAACAACTGCTGCCAGTGTACGACAAGCCGATGATCTACTACCCGCTCTCTGTACTCATGCTGGCGGGCATCCGGGACATCCTTATCATCACCACCCCGGAAGATTTGGCTGGTTTCAAACGGGCGCTGGGCGACGGCGAGCAGTTTGGCGTTAAACTCCGCTATGCCATCCAGCCTAGTCCGGATGGCCTGGCCCAAGCGTTCATCATTGGCGAAGAATTCATAGGCGATAGCGGCGTTTGCCTGGTACTCGGCGACAACATCTTCTACGGTCAAGGCTTCACTCCCAAGCTTAAGCAGGCTGCAGAGAGAACAGAGGGTGCCACCGTATTCGGCTATCAGGTGAAAGATCCGGAACGTTTCGGTGTAGTTGAGTTCGATAGCCAAAAGCGCGCCATCTCCATCGAAGAAAAGCCCGAACAGCCGAAATCCCACTATGCTGTAACTGGCCTTTACTTCTACGACAACCGGGTTGTAGACATTGCCAAACAGGTCAAGCCAAGCCACCGGGGCGAACTCGAAATCACAGACGTTAATCGTGTTTACTTGGAGCAGGGCAACCTGAATGTAGAGCAGCTGGGTCGGGGCTTTGCGTGGCTGGACACCGGCACCCACGAAAGCCTGCTGGAAGCCGCTCAGTTTGTGGAAACCATCGAAAAACGCCAAGGCTACAAGATAGCCTGCCTTGAAGAAATTGCATTTAACCAAGGGTGGTTAAGCAAGGAGCAGCTTTTGCAGCAAGCAGGCCAGCTAAAGAAAAACGGTTACGGACAATACCTTCTGGACATATTGGAACACGCTGAATGATTCCCGTCACCAAGCCATACCTCCCCAGTCGAGAGAAGCTCGACGCCTATATAGATGGCATATACGAGCGCAACTGGCTGACCAACAATGGCCCGTTGGTTCAGGAGTTAACCAACAGGTTGGAAGAATATCTGGGCGTGGAAAACCTGCTACTGGTCAGTAATGGTACATTGGCGCTGCAGATTGCTTACCGGGCCCTAGGAGTGACTGACAACGAAGCCGACACGCAGCCGGAAGCTATCACCACCCCGTTTACCTTTATAGCTACCGCCAGCTCCCTAAAATGGGATGGTATACAGCCGGTATTCGCAGATATAGACCAAGATACCTGGTGTATAAACCCCGCGAACATTGACTCTGCCACTACCCCCAACACTCGCGCTATTGTTCCCGTACACGTATTCGGCAACGCCTGCAATGTAGAAGCCATCGAAGCCATCGCGCAAAGGCATGGCCTGAAAGTGATTTACGATGCCTCCCACGCATTTGGCGTAAACTTTAAAGGCGAAAGCCTGCTGAAACACGGCGACGCTTCCACGCTCAGCTTTCACGCCACGAAGCTATTCCATACCGGCGAGGGCGGAGCGGTCGTATTCAGGCGTAAAGAAGACTTAGTGCGCGCGAAAAATATGATTAATTTTGGCATCACCGCGCCGGATACCATTGGGGAGCTGGGTATAAACGCAAAAATGAACGAACTGCAGGCAGCCATGGGTTTATCCGTGCTGGATGAGATGGCGAACAACCGCCGAGACCGGGCACAAGTTTGGCATCGGTACGAACAGGCCTTAGAAAACTCCGTGCAGCTACAGCAGCGGTCACCTGCGATTGATTACAACCACGCCTACTTCCCGGCGGTATTCAAAAGTGAGGCGCAGGCTCTTGGGGTAAATGCAAAATTGAAAGATCATGGTGTGCTGGCGAGACGTTATTTTTATCCATCTATGGAATCCATTGCATGCCTGGGGGACCAGCCAGACCAGCCAGTTTCCCGCGACATTGCCAGCCGGATACTGTGTTTGCCCATATATGCGGGCCTTTCCGTTGAAATTCTGGAAAAAATCACGAGCATTGTGAGAGAGGTGACGGAGTGAAAAAAAAAGTTCTGTTTCTTGGCGGTGCGCCGACGCAAATACCACCCATAAAATACGCATTGGAACAAGGGCATCATGTTATTACCCTGGATTACCTGCCAGACAACCCAGGCCACAGACTTGCACACAAGTACTACAACGTTTCCACAACGGACAAAGAATCGGTGCTTGAAGTAGCGCAAGCAGAAAATATTGATGGCATCGTCGCCTATGCATCCGATCCTGCTGCCCCAACTGCTGCCTATGTCGCTGAGAAAATGGAGCTGCCCGGAAACCCTCACGAGTCTGTAGAAATCCTCGCAAGGAAAGACTTATTTAGGGACTTTCTGGCTAAACATAACTTCAACGTGCCTCGCTCCAGAGCATTTTACCAAGAACAAGAGGCCAAGGCTTGGCTTGATGAGATTAGTGTGCCCGCGTTCGTTAAACCAGTAGATTCTTCTGGCAGTAAAGGCGTGACACATTTAAAAAGCGTAGCGGATTTTTCTTCTGCTTTTGAGCACGCGCTACAATTTTCCCGAGAAAAAAAGGTCGTTGTCGAAGAGGAAATCGTTCGGCAGGGGTATCAGGTAGCTGGTGATGGCTTTGTAGTGGATGGCGAGCTCGTGTTTCGCTGCTGGGCAGACGAACACTTCGACAAGCTCTGTAACGGTCTGGTTCCGATAGGGCAAACATTCCCGACCTCTCATAACAAAGAACTTTTGGACGAAGCACACAGGGAGAGTCAGAGGCTTTTGACTTTGCTTGGAATGAAAACCGGCGCTTTGAACTTTGATTTTGTATTTTCAGAGGATGGAAGGTTCTATTTTCTAGAACTAGGCCCGAGGAACGGTGGCTGTTTGATACCTGAAGTGATCCAATATGCCACAGGTGTGGATCTTATCAAGTACACCGTGGACGCTGCTCTTGGCCTGCCCTGCGACGACCTTGCGATGAAGCCCACTGAAGGCTTTTGGTCTAGTTATATGATTCATGCAATCGAAAAAGGTCAGTTCAAGAAGCTTTCGTTGTCCGCACGTGCAAAGGACTACATCGTTGAGCAAGACGTACATGTGTGTCCGGGTGAGCTAGTGAATATTTACAGCGGTTCCAACGACACGTTAGGTACTATGATTTTGAAATACCCGAGCCTGCGGGAAATGATTGATATGGTCGATAATATGGAGAGCGATATCCGCGTCGTTACCGAGTAGCTGTTCCTTGAGTTATTTATATAGTACAAGTGGGAGTTATAATGAAGTTGTCCAAAAAAATGGAGGATTTGATTAGAGGTGAGAATTTTCTACAAAAGGGTAAGTTTATTGTCCAGACCGATATTGACGCATATGTTGAAAAATTGGCAGAAAAGGCTGAGTTTCTCACTCATTACGCTGGTGAAGAATTAACCGCTTTTGTAGCATTTTATTGTAATGACCCAAATAAGCAGCTTGCGTTTATCACTTTGGTATTAACTAATCCGAAGTTTCGCGGAAAAAAAATAGCCGAAGGACTAATCGAAGGAGCTATTACAATCGCTAAACAGCGTGGATTCAAAGCATGTGGCCTAGAAGTCAGAAAAGAAAACAGTGCTGCCTTGGCCTTGTATCAGAAGAAAAACTTTTTGATCATAAAGGAAGTTAATGACTCATTTCTGATGGAAAAAAATTTAAGTAAAAGGTAATTCGTGTCGCTAAAACGCAACATCGTCGCAAACTACGTCAGCCAAATCTATGTTACCGGTATAGGCATTCTGATACTGCCTCTGTATATCAAATATATGGGGGCGGAGGCCTACGGATTGGTGGGCTTCTTTACCATGCTTCAGGCTTGGTTTGGGCTGCTGGATATGGGTCTGACGCCCACCATTGGACGTGAAACGGCCCGATACCACGGTGGCAGCATGTCCGGCCTGGCATACCGCCAACTTCTTCGCGCGTTGACTCTTATTTTTGCAGGCATAGCCGTGTTCGGCGGCGGCGCATTGTGGTTATTTTCAGATACTATTGCTAACAATTGGCTTAACTCCGAGTTACTTGCTATCTCAGATGTAGTTCTGGCTGTAGAAATTATGGCCATTAGCGTGGCGCTGCGCTGGATGGGTGGTTTGTATCGGGGCGTGATTACTGGTTCGGAGCGATTGGTCTGGCTGAGTGGTTTTAATGGGCTGGTTGCAACACTGCGTTTTGTGGCTGTTTTTGTCAGTATGTGGCTGTATGGCTTTACCCCGTTTGTATTTTTTGTTCACCAGTTGGTGGTGGCATTGTTGGAAGTGGCTGGTCTTTACTTGATGAGCCATCGTTTACTGCCAAGGCGGCACAGCTTTGGCGAAAATATCGGTTGGTCATTCAAGCCCGTTAAGCCTGTATTGAAGTTTGCGCTAACCATTGCCTTCACCTCATCGGTGTGGGTGTTGGTCACGCAAACTGACAAGCTGGTGTTGTCCGGCATATTGCCATTGGCAGAGTATGGCTATTTTACACTGGCCGTGTTGGCCGCCAGCGGCATCATGGTCATCAGCGGGCCAATCAGCAGCGCGATCATGCCGCGTATGGCCAGGCTGCATGCCGAGGGCAAAAAGGATGAGCTGATGCAGGTGTACCGTAACGCCACCCAGTTGGTGAGCGTTATTGCTGGCTCCGCTGCAATAACCATCGCGTATTGTGCCGAATCCTTGCTATTTGCATGGACCGGTAATGCCGAACTGGCAGCGCAAACTGCCCCGATACTGCGTCTATACGCTATCGGCAATGGTTTTCTTGCAGTCGCCGCCTTTGCATATTATCTGCAGTATGCACTGGGTAACTTGCGTTTTCACCTGATTGGCAACGCTGTGATGGTCGTGGCGCTAATACCAGCCATCATCGTAGCGGCCACCTATTATGGTGGTGTGGGTGCAGGCTATGTATGGCTAACGGTCAATGGCTTGTACCTACTGATTTGGGTAGCCTATGTGCATCACAAGTTGCAGCCAGGTTTGCATCTGCTCTGGTTAATAAAAGATGTGGTCGGTATCAGTGCACCCGTGGCCTTGGCGTTGGGTGCGGTGGCGTTAATAGACGTTGAACACGCCACCAGAGTAACAGCATTGGTTTATGTGGCCGGCTTAAGTGCGTTGGCATTAATTGTTGGGATTACAATGTCACCCTATATGCGGGGGTTTTTGGTCAATAAATGGGTGAGTTATAAATAAAATGAATTCAGAAATAAAAGTATCGGTATGTGTGGTTACCTATAATCAAGAAAAATACATTGCCCAGTGTTTGCAGAGTTTAATTGAGCAAGTAGCGGACTTTGAGTTCGAAATTATTGTAGGAAATGATTGCTCTACAGATGCTACTCGAAGCATTGTCGAAGGTTTTCAATCCGCATACCCATCTCTAATTTTCCCACTGCATCAGTCGGAAAATATTGGCGCCGTTGAGAACTGTATTCAAAGTTATAGGAGGGCCAAGGGTAAGTACTTATGCCATATTGACGGTGATGACTACGCATTGCCAGGAAAGCTCCAAAAACAAGTTGATTATTTAGAGCGAAATCCGAATTGTGTGATTTGTTCCCACGATATGATTGTTGTAAACGGAGAAGGCAGCGAGATCAGGTCAAGCTTTAGACGGCATCGTGCTGGCGTCAATACACTAAAAGATCTTTACAGCCAGCTACCGTTTTTTGCTCACTCGTCAAAAATGTTTGTCAATGATCTTGACGATCCATTCTGGTTAGAGCTCCATCCCAACGCCTTGGATGTAGAGTTACATGTGGAACAAGCAAAAAAAGGTGAGGTTTATCACATTGATGAATGCTTAGGTGCGTATCGTTCGTTTACTGGTGTATCTTCACAAACAGTAGGCGTCAATCCAATATTAGTTGAAGGCGTTACTAGGATATTTGAAGAAGCTTTGCAAAACCCAGATTTGGATCAAGATGTTATTAGGCGTGATTATGCCGCTTCAATGTATAGATATGCATATCAGGCTGCTGTTAAGGGCGACGCAATTGGATTAAGGAAATATATTAAACTTTCGATTGATTTATCGTTTTTAACTGTGGGGCAGAAAGTTTTCAGTATGTTGTCTAACTTTCCTAAGTCGGTTGTTTTTTTATGTCAGTTGCGTGCACGTTTGAGAGGTTATGATGCGTTTTAGCGTTCATGATCTTATAAGGACGGGGTTTGCCGAATGACTATAAATCCCGTACTGGCTCTTTTTTACCTCTATCTAATCGCTAATTTTATAGCAATGCAGCAAGGTTTGGCGAACGGTGGTATGGTGCTTGAAGGGCGTTTCTTTCAGCTTGAACCTTCGTCACTCATTTATTCTTTTTTGTTGCAATTCTTAGTGTTGTTTTTGTTCTTTTTAGCCTATCGAGCTTTTAATTCTAAGTTTCAATATAAAAAAATGGCCTTGGGTGCGAATTGGGGATGGTTTCTTATATTGGTGCAAGTTGCCTTTTTAGTTTTTAATCTAATTATGGGTATCAATATTGCTGGTGATGGTGCACGTATTGAGGGTGGCTCGCTTATAAATTACATTTTTATATTACTACAACCGGATATTCTTTTTCTATTGGTTGGGATCTCTCTGCTCTCTAACCGCCTTTTTTTGATTAATGTTCTGATTTTTTTGATTTCAATGGCTTTGCGTGGTTGGATGGGGGGGTTTTTCATTATAATTTTCATGCTACTTACAAGGTATTATCCTGTTCGCATTTCTCTTCGTAATGCTTTTATTTTGTTATGCGTAGTCTTGTCATTTTTATTTATCTTGCCTGCTATTATAGAAGCTAAATGGGCAATGCGCTCAGGTGTAACTTTGGCTGAATATTTTTCTAGTGTTTCTGATTCATTTTCGATCGAAAAATACAGTTTAGCTTCTGCATATTTATTAAACCGGTTCCAACATGTTGGTCATGTTGCTTTGTTGTTGGAAAATGCTGATAGCGTTGCTACGGCTTTTCATAATGGTGCCTTTGTAGGTTATTGGATGGATGGGCTGCCACAATATACAGTTGCAAAGGCCTTTGGGCTGGAAACGTTTAAGCTTAATTCTTATATGGTTAAGTATTTTTTTGGGATAACTGACCCTACGTGGAACACTAATCCTGGCATTGCTGGCTGGTTATTTGTATTGAAAGAGCAGTTTGTGTTTATGATTTTATATTTGTTTTTTATTATGGTGATTCCATTTTATTTTATCGGTAGGTGTGCGGGCAATGCATTACTTATGTTGGTGGCATGTTTTTCAATTACCTACCTTTTTCATGGGTGGGTAGGGGCTTATTTTAATATTGTTTTTTATGCACTATCACTGATTATTATCTGTAAAACGAAAATTTATAGTAAGCGGTCTCCATTGTCATCAGCGAATAAGGTGGCTTGTTAATGTGTGGTATATCCGGTTTTATCTCATCTGGGTCGCTCACTGATAGTGCAACTCAAACGCTACGGTCTATGGCTGGGGCGATCACCCACCGTGGCCCTGACGATACTGGCACCTGGCACGATGCACAAACTGGTATTGGCCTTGCTCATACGCGTTTGTCCATCGTTGACCTTTCGCCCGCCGGCCATCAGCCGATGCAGTCGGCTTGTGATCATTATGTGATGGCCTTTAATGGCGAAATATACAATCACTTGAAACTGCGCGATCAGTTGCAGGCTGAAGGGAAGGCTCCCGCGTGGAGGGGGCATTCGGATACCGAAACTTTGCTGGCCTGTTTTGTGGCTTGGGGCATAGAGCAAACCCTGCAAGCCACAGTGGGCATGTTTGCCATTGCCCTGTGGAATAAGCAAGAGCAAGTGTTGACTCTGGCTCGCGACCGCATGGGCGAGAAGCCACTTTATTGGGGTAGGTGTGGTGATGCGCTGCTGTTTGGTTCGGAGTTAAAAGCGTTAAAGGCGCATCCAGCGTTTAAGGCTGATATAGATCGCAATGCCTTGTCGTTGTTGCTGGGCTATAACTACATTCCTGCCCCGTATTGCATCTATCAGGGCATCGAAAAGTTGCGGGCAGGCCATTTTGTTCAGATTAAACAAGGGCAGGCCTGTGAGAGTAGTGTGCCTGTACCCTATTGGTCGCTGAAGACCGTGGTAGACGCAGGCTTGGCCAATCCTTTTAGCGGCAGTGATGAGCAAGCGGTTGATCGGCTAGAACAGCAATTAGGCGACAGCATCGGCTTGCAAATGCTGGCTGATGTACACTTGGGTGCGTTTTTAAGTGGTGGGGTTGATAGCAGCACTATTGTGGCGCTGATGCAGGGGCAAAGCGACCGCCCGGTGCAAACCTTTGCCATTGGCTTTAACGAGCCGGGCTATAATGAAGCCCAATACGCTAAAGAGGTGGCCGCGCACCTGGGCACCGACCATACCGAACTGTATGTTGGCACAAAAGAGGCGCTGGCAGTGATTCCCAAGCTGCCACACATTTACTGCGAGCCCTTTGCCGACAGTTCTCAGATACCGACTTTTCTGGTCAGCCAGATGGCAAAGCAGCAAGTTACCGTGTCGCTAAGTGGTGATGGGGGGGATGAGTTGTTTGGCGGTTATAACCCTTATCAATTTGCCCCGAAAGTTTGGCATGCGATTAGCAAATTACCACTTGCCCTGCGCCAATTGGCGGTCAATGTACTTGCGGGGATGCCGCTGCCAGACAAATTACATAAGCTACTCAAGGTGCTGCCAGCCAGCAACCGTGAAGCTTTTTACAAAGTGTTAATGAGTCACTGGCAACAACCGGAACAGGTGGTAATAGGTGCAAACGCCGAGGTCACTGTTTTTGATTCACCCGCCCGCTGGCCTCAGGTTGACTCATTTGAGCATTGGATGATGGCCATGGATGCCCAGCAGTATATGGCCGATGACATTTTGGTTAAAGTTGACCGCGCTGCTATGGCCAATAGTTTGGAGACCCGAGTGCCGCTGCTTGATCACCGGGTGGTGGAACTGGCTTGGCAATTGCCATTGCACATGAAAATCCGTAACGGCGTTGGTAAGTGGGCACTGCGAGAGGTGCTATACCGTCATGTGCCACGTGAGATGATTGAGCGTCCGAAAAAGGGCTTTTCCATTCCATTAGCACAGTGGTTGCGCGGCCCTCTGCGTGACTGGGCCGAGGCATTATTGGAAGAAACTCGATTAAGAAGAGAGGGCTATTTCCACGCTGGCCCCATCCGCAAACTATGGAGCGAGCATCAGAACGGCAGACGCGATAACGCATTACGACTTTGGAGCGTTTTGATGTTTCAGGCATGGCTGGAACATCAGCATGACTAAGAAAGTTGTACATATTATCACTGGCCTGAACGACGGCGGTGCGGAAGGCGTACTGACGCGACTATGCCTGCATAGCGAACAAGTTCAACATGTGGTCATTTCGCTGATGGATGAGGGCAAGTATGGACCTTTGTTGGCTCGCTCTGGTGTGGCGGTTCACTGTCTGGGAATGAATCCCGGAAAACCCAGCATCGTCCGCCTCTTCCGGTTGGTTCGGCTGATTCGTGCAGAGCAGCCAGATGTTGTACAGACCTGGATGTACCACGCCGATTTACTGGGCGGCATTGCGGCAAGGCTGGCTGGGGTGCGCCGTGTGTTTTGGGGTATTCGTCACTCAACACTGGAAAAGGGAAAGTCGAAACGGTCAACGATCATGATTGCCCGATTGTGTGCGTTTTTATCGAATTGGGTGCCTGAAAAGATCATTTGCTGTGCCAACAAGGCACAGGATGTTCATGCTGATATTGGCTACTCAAGGCGAAAGCTGCGCGTAATACCAAACGGTTACGATCTTGCGCGCTTCAGGTCAGACGCTGCCGCAGGTGCCAAGGTGCGTGCAGAGCTGGGCCTGGGCCCAAATGATTTCATCATTGGCAACGTCGGGCGCTTTGATCCTTTGAAAGATCACTCTAACCTGTTGCAAGCTTTGGCTCGGGTAGCGGAATGCAAGATTCACTTTCGCAGCCTTTTGATCGGCAAAGGAATGTCTCCCGATAACACTGGTTTAGTCGAGCAAATTGCTGCGCTTGGCCTGCAAGATAGTGTGTTGTTGGTTGGGCAGCGGTCCGACATTCCGGCTGTTATGAATGCGCTGGATTTGCATGTACTTTCTAGCTTGTCGGAAGGATTTCCGAATGTGATTGCCGAGGCGATGGCCTGCGGTACTCCTTGTATTTCAACCGATGTGGGTGACGCCTTGGATATCGTGGGTGATAAAGAAGCCTGCTGCCCCGCTCGCGATCCACAAGCACTGGCTGATGTGATCATCAAGTTGGCTCGAGAGTGGCAACAATACCCCTCAATCTGGCAGGCTCGCAAAGCTGCGAGTAGCCAGCGAATTGAGGAGAAGTTTTCAATTGAGGCTATGGTTGAAGCGTACGAGGCGTGCTGGTTTAGTCAGTTAAGTATCTGATATAAAAGCTATGCTGTTCTAAGGGGTTTGCCTGTTGACTCAGCAATGCCAGTGAGCGTTGAGTTGCACATGCAGGAGTAAGAGCTCTAACTCATAAAAAAGTCGAAACTAAGATGGTGAGAGGGGCTCGTTCAGGAAATATATTTAGTATTAGATCCCATGGAGGCGGCGCGTGCGTACAGTGCAGACGATAGAAGGCTCTGATTAGGCCTACAAAACAATTTATAGGCCGGGCATCGTCAACCGGGCACAATTCGCTATCGCCCCAGGCGGAAGAGCAGCGGAACTGCTTATCCGTTGGCGATGATGCTTGTCTGTTTTAGGTGCCTTCACCTAAGATTGCTAACTTTACAACCAAGCTGACTGAGGGGGAGTGTAACGAAGCCAAAGCAGTGGAGATGACGAGAATCTCACTGATTTCGGCGATTCATTCGGAGCCTTCTTAAACCAAAGAATGAGATTCAAGCAGTTATGAAAAAGCGAGTAATTTATATCGTCAATGCTGATTGGTACTTTCAACTGCATTGGCTTGATCGGGCAAAGGCTGCGAAAAATTCAGGAATGAAGGTCTCAGTAATTACGCCTATTTCTGATCCTTCCATTTGCCGATCCATGCAGATGGAAGGCATCGATGTTATCCCTTGGACTGTTTCGCGGTCCGGACGCCATCTTTTCAAAGAGCTTGCGTCAATCAATGAGCTTCGTAAAATCATTAAGCAAGAACGTCCTCATCTGGTTCACTGCATTACTGTAAAGCCCAATATTTATGGTTTTTTCCTCAGCTTGTTCATGAAACTTAACCTTATCCTGAGCGTTACCGGTTTGGGAATGCTGTTTACAAGTGATCGATTGTTTGACCGCGTGTCCGCGTGGGCAGTCAAAAATTTGTACAGTATTGCCTCCCGGAAGCATTACATTTTTTTTGAGAATAACGATGATCTGGACATCATCAAAAATGCTCACTTATCAAATACACGCCGTCTCAAGCGCGTAATGGGGGCTGGGGTCTCGTCGAATGATTATGTATATCAGCCACCTATCGAACTCTGTGGTTCTCTTATCCTATTCTTCGCCGCAAGATTGTTGAAACCAAAAGGACTGGATGTGTTGGTCGAAGCGGTTAAGGAGCTCAACGAGCAAGGTTTCAAAACGAAACTCCGAGTTGCCGGAATTGATGATCCGGATAGCCCCCTAGCAATTCCGGCAGAACAGATTAATTCCTGGTCACGGTATCCGTTTTTTGAATTCCTTGGCAACAGGAAAGACGTCCCAAAGTTGATTGAGCAGTCTCATTTTGTGTGTCTTCCAACTAGCTATGGTGAAGGCATACCCCGAATTTTGATTGAAGCCGCTGCTATGGGGCGTCCTCTGCTCACAACAAATGTACCGGGGTGTCGTGAAATTTGCACACACGGGTTCAACGGATTCCTTGTTCCACCAGGAAGCACCAAGCCTATTGTTGAGGCTTTGCAGGGGATCTTTTCCGATCCAGCAAAGCTTGAGGAAATGTCCCGAAATAGCAAGAAGGTTTTCGATCGAGGGTACGAAAGCCAAAAGGTTATAGCATTTACTTTGGCAATATATAAAGAGGTAACATCGTGCGCAACCAGCTAATTGTCCTTGTGTTAGCGGTCAATAGTCTTGGCTCTCGGAGGCTGCGCTGAATGGCAAAAAAAATTCTAATCACCGGTTCTACCGGCTTCGTTGGGTCGGCGGTGTTGGATAATTTGCTTAAAAGTAAGCAGAAGTCACTGGTCGAGTCTGTGACGGTTGCTTTGCGGTCTAAGAAAACTGTCCAGCGATGTATTGAGTTTGTAGTAGGTGACTTGATGTCTCAAACGGATTGGAGGCAGTCGCTACATGGCCAAGACGTTGTCATTCACACTGCGGCTCGTGCTCACATTATGAACGATGAGTTTGCGAACCCATTGGTGGAATACCGAAAAGTGAACGTCGATGGCACGCTAAATCTCGCACGCCAAGCGGCTGAGGCGGGCGTCGAGCGTTTTGTCTTTATCAGTTCAATCAAAGTGAATGGCGAGCAGACTCCATTGGGCACATGTTTCATGGCGGACGATCTCCCTGCCCCGGAAGACTCTTACGGTATCTCAAAATGGGAAGCGGAGGAGCGCCTGCAGAAGATCTCCCAGGAAACAGGTATGGAAGTTGTTATTATTCGGCCTCCCCTTGTTTATGGCCCGGATGTGAAGGGCAACTTTGCCAGCATGATAAAGTTAGTTGATAGTGGTTTGCCGTTGCCATTGGGCGCTGTCCACAATAAGCGCTCACTGGTTGCCTTGGACAATCTTGTTGATTTGATCATCACCTGCATTGATCACCCCGGCGCTGCTAACGAGACGTTCCTTGTGAGTGATGGGGAGGATCTTTCAACATCGCAACTGTTGCAAGGCGTTGCCGAAGCCATGGGAAAGCCATCGCGACTTATACCTGTTCCCGCTAGCTTGCTGCAGTTTGGAGCGACGCTCCTTGGAAAGAAAGCCGTAGCCCAGCGTTTATTAGGATCTCTTCAGGTTGATATCAGCCACACCCAAAAGTGTTTAAACTGGACGCCACCCTTAACGGTGAAGCAGGGCCTTCAGCGTTGTTTCCCAAATCATCAGGATTGAAGTTGTGATTCGCACATTGGATTTTTTGTTCTCGTTGCTCGGCCTGGTGTTCGGTTTCCCTGTATTGCTTGTTCTTTATGTTATCGGGTTGTTTGACACTGGCTCTCCGGTTTTTAAGCAGCAGCGAGTCGGGCGGCTTAAAAGGCCGTTCACGTTGGTAAAATTTCGGACGATGTCTGTAGATACTGCGTCCGTCGCCAGCCATCTTGCAAGCAACGCATCCATCACCAAATTTGGTCACTTTTTGCGCCGCACCAAGCTGGATGAGCTGCCACAGCTTTGGAATGTTCTAAAAGGTGAAATGAGCCTGGTTGGGCCTCGGCCCTGTTTGTTTAATCAGGAAGAGCTGATTGCGGAGCGTGAACAGCGTGGTGTGCTAAAGGCTCGTCCGGGTATTACCGGTTTGGCGCAGGTTAATGATATTGATATGTCTACGCCGAAACTGTTGGCGGAAACGGATGCCAAGATGCTGGCTAACCTGAATATCTCGGCTTACTTTAAGTATATCTTTATGACTGTTTCGGGTAAGGGTTCAGGGGATAGAGTGCCTGGGAAGGATTGATATTACCGCTCCCCCTCTCCCCAACCCCTCTCCCGCTGGGGGAGAGGGGCTTACTACTGTTTCTTAGGGACATGAAAGCATGTTTAAGAGTTTTCTGGGGTTGCCTCGGCTGCAAAAACGTCTCATTTCCGTTTCGGTAGATGCAATAGCACTCGCTTTCGCCCTTTGGGCGTCCTTCGCGTTACGTCTTGAGCAGAGTCTTTGGTTACCTAATCAGGGGCAGCTGCTGGTCTCTGCACTCACGGTTGTTTTCACCCTTGGTGTGTTCGTCCGCCTCGGCCTGTACCGCGCAGTTGTGCGTTACATGAGCGACCGGGCCTTCCTGACCATAATTATGGGGGTTGGGGCTTCCGCTCTGTTACTTATCGTTCTCGGCTACAGCCTCCAGGTTCTGGTTCCACGCTCGGTTCCGATCATTTATGCCGCCTTGGCCTTTATCTTTGTGGGCGGCAGCCGAATGAGTGTGCGCATGCTGGTGCATCACACCTCTAACCGGGGCAAGGAGTGGGTGGCCATTGTTGGGGCGGGTGAAACAGGCGCCCAGCTTGCCAAGGCGTTGCAAGAGGGCACAGAGTACCACCCTGTGGTGCTCATCGGTTTGCTGCCAGCCAACCACAAAGCCCTTATTGCGGGGGTGCCAGTACTTGCCTTGGACCATCTTGAGGAAGCTGTGCGCGTTCACGGTGTAAAGCGTTTGCTGTTGGCTCTGGATGCCGATAAGCAGGTTGATCGCCGTCAGCTGCTTAATCGGTTGGAGTCTTTGAAACTGCCGGTTCAAACAGTCCCCTCTATGAGTGAGTTGGTCGCCGGCCAAGCGCGGATTAACGATATTCGCGATTTGGAAATCGAAGACCTGCTGGGCCGCGATCCAGTGCGCCCGGATAACGCCCAGGTTGCTGCCAGTCTTTATAACAAGGTAGTGATGGTTACGGGTGCGGGTGGCTCCATCGGTTCCGAGC
>Ga0208553_1000356_pt1 | contig 16701 bp, 17 predicted proteins | sample 6_EtaG_FD_184079 | JGI IMG/M metagenome (GOLD analysis project Ga0208553, IMG submission 184079) | Marine viral communities from the Subarctic Pacific Ocean - 6_ETSP_OMZ_AT15160 metaG (SPAdes) (version 2) | ecosystem: Environmental > Aquatic > Marine > Oceanic | place: Pacific Ocean | collected...
CTGCGTGCACTGTCCGACGGCTGTCAACGAACCGCCAGTTACGATCCGGTAGCCTTCAAGCGATCTTCATCTATTACCGCTAAACCTGATATGCGAAGGTTGCGTTTATAGGGAAAGAACCCAACTGCGGCGCAGGGAGTATCCGAAATGGCGAGCAAAGGCGAACGTATTGACGGTCTGGATGCCCTTCGGGGCTTTGCCATCTTCGGTATCCTGCTGATTAATATTCAGGTGTTCTCGGGCTGGGGGTTCGTCTCCGCTGACACAAGGCAAGCGTTAACCTGGTCGGAATGGGACGAACCCATCGCCACCTGGCTGGACATCCTGGTGCGGGCCAAGTTCTATAGCCTGTTCTCCCTGCTGTTTGGTTACAGCTTCATGATGCTGGCCCAGCGGGTACAGCAAAGCCCCGTCCGCTATCACTTGCGGCGAATGCTGGGGCTGCTGGTTATTGGCACCGCCCATTCTCTGTTCCTATCCCCGTGGGACATCCTCATGCTGTACGGGGTAATGGGGCTTTTCCTGGGGGCCTTCCTGAACGTTCGCGCTCCAACGCTGGCTGCCTGCGGCGTTGCCCTGCTGGTAGTCACGGGTGTAGCACTCTGGTTCGAGCCCCAGTTGGGGTTGGCGGATCTCGGAAGCGGCCTTTCACTGCGCCTGCTGCAGGACAATGTGCCAGCCCTGAGTGGGGGGAGTTACCTGGAGGTGGTCGAAGCCAATGCCTACCTCAGCGTCAGCGTGTTTCTGGATCGGATTGAACACCTGCGCCCCCTACGGGTGATGGCGATGTTTCTATTTGGCGCCGCTGCTGCCCGCCTGCACCTGGCGGAGCGCAATTCGGGCCATGTCCGGCTATTGATTGTGGTGGCACTGGTTGGCCTGGTGGTCGGCACCGCCCTGGCCATGGCCGAGGTCAAACTGGGTGAAGAGAGCCTGGCCCACAGGGTTGTAAGTTTGCTGGGCGGTGTAGGCGCTCCACCGTTGCTTGCCATGGGCTATGGTGCCGTTCTGCTGCTTTGGTGGCGGGGCAGGGGACGCTTGACCGGGGCGGTTCGCTCGGCCCTTGCGCCAACCGGTCGTATGGCACTCACCAACTACATTCTGCAGTCCGCCGTCTGCATCTGCGTGTTCTATGGCATGTGGGGCGACCGCTTCGCCTCACTCTCGCTCGCAGCGCTGATGCTGTATTCAACGGTATTTTTCATCGCCCAGATGATCTTCAGCGCCGTCTGGCTGCGGCTGTTCACCCAAGGGCCCCTGGAATGGCTCTGGCGCTGGCAGATGAAGCGCAAGCGGCCGAGGTTGCTCCGAGCAGAGGCATAGAAATAGAAATAGAAATCAAGCCTCGTCCTTCAACGCCAGGCTGACCAGCTTGTGAACCACGGGCGACACCAGCATGATGGTGGGAAAGGCGACGACAAACGCAAAAAGCCAGGCATTCAGCCAGATTGAAACGATATTGCTGGTCCACCCCACGTTAAAAACGCTGATCACCAGCGACATGATGCAGGACATCAACAGTGACATGAAAAACGAAAATACGATTCTGTGATATTTGCGGTCAATCATTCTTTATCTCTTCAATACATTGGTAGAGCCCGGCAAGGGTTCCCCAGGGCAGTTCAGACTCTCTATCGTTTTTTCCTTCAGCCAGATCGTCTCACCCTGATACGGATGTTTTCTCCAGTCTTCTGTCACCTCAATACAAAAGCCGGGCAAATCAGGCAGGCGTTTGATAAAGGTTTTTGGATAACCTTCGGGCTTTTCACCAATGATGGCAGAATCCGAGTTCTTCAGATCGACGGCTGATTGTTGCGATGCACAACCAATAAGGCCTATGACCAAAAGTATGGTGAAAATGCACTTCATAGCGTGGACCCATCCAGATCTTTCACATAAACATGAGTCGTCTTTGTATGCTCGAAACCGATAGACGGGTAAAACCCATGGGACTCCGAACGACTCACATTGGATCGTACCACAACCCGTGACAGCCCTTTGGCGCGGGACCAGTCTTCAACAGCCTGAACGAGCAAGCGCCCAACACCCGCCCGTCGAACATTGGCGCTCACAACCAGCCCAGTGATCTCAGAGGTAAACAGCTCACGGATAGAAATACGCCTCTCGGCGACCGCCCACCCAACCACTGCGGCATCTGAAATAGCTACCCATATCTGATGGCTCGGAGATTCCAACAACGCCTCTAGCCATGCCCCAGTCTGAGATTCGTTGGAGGAATACCCCCATTCCAGAACAAGGTGGTGTATGCCCGAGAGGTGTTCAGCTGTTCCTTGCTGGATCGAGATATCCATATTCATTCAAAAGACCTGCTACCAGAGTTCATCGTTACCTCCCAACCCGTAGGTAAAAAGGACCGGATGAGGTTGTTTGTGGTGCTATACCTGCGTTTCATCCGGAATCCGTTCCAACAGGTCGGTAACGCCAACATCCACGCCTGCCTGCGACAGCAACGTTGAAACTTGCCCGCGGTGGTGGGTTTGATGGTTAAAGAAATGGAGAACCAGGCTCGAATACCGCTTGTTGGCGGAAACACCTTTCATGTTGTGGTAGGTGAGAACAAAATCCAGGTCCTCTTCTGAAAGCAGGGATGTCCATTCGATTATCTGGCGATCCAGCCAGATCCGGTGTTCCTTCAAGCCGTCCAGATCGTCAAAGACAATCTGATCCAGGCTCTTAGGGTTTTCAAGATCAACGACAGCCTGAAATGAGTCCAGGCAGGATGGGTGGGTCACGAAACGTTTGAACCATAGGGTGTCAGCCACAACGATGTGATTGAGCGTTCCCAGAATGGAGCCGAAGAAGGCCCCACGGTCCTTGGCTAACTCCGAGGCGGAGAGGCGACCAGCCGCTTCATAGACCTTTGCGTTCATCCACTGATTGTAAGCGGCCAATAATTGGAAATGTTCTTTCAGACTCATCGGGGCTTCTCTTTGGTGGAGGGTGTCACTTCAAGTACACTGCTCTCATTTTATGCCCGCATACCGAGCCTCACAACGAAAGAAAGCGCTCGAGGCGTACCCGCTCGTCCTGCAACGCTGGCTTGAACGCTGTGTCGTCTGGGGCATGCCCGCGCACATACCCTGGCTCCAGCTCCAATTGCCCATCACGTACGGCAGCATTTGCCCAGCCTATGACATGACCGCGCCACAGCATAGGTAGGGCATAGTAACCACGTACCCGCTTGGGCGCCGGAGTGTAGGCCTCAAAACGGTAGGCCCAGCCCCAGAAACGCTCAAAGCGATCGCGGTCCCAAACTAGGGGGTCGAAGGGTGCCAGTAGGCGCAGGTGGTCATCCAGCACATCGTCACCCGCAAAGCGGCGGCTGCCAGGATTCTCTCCGATGGGCCAAAACCAGCGACAGCCATCCACTGTCGCCTGGGGCAGGCGAGCCTTTGCACGCGCGAGAGCTTCACGACGACGCTCGCGCCACTGCGGGACTGCTGAAGAACTCACGCTCGTTACCAGGCGGCTGAGCGTAGCCGCAGGCAGCGGGGCATACTTTGCGACTGCGACGTCGACCAATGCGTCCAGTGTGGTATCCGGGTTCACCGCGTCGTGCTCATCAGCGAGCGGCGGCGCATACAGGCGTACCCCGGCTTCGCGCTTTGCCACACGCAGCAGCCCACGATAATGCATGCCGTCCAAGAGCTGCGTACTGGCACGGCTATTACCGCCGAACCAATTCTTGGTGGTGCCATGCTCGAAGGCTGAGTCCACCTCGCGCGGGTGAACGACACCACGGCTTTGCACAAATTCCTGCACCGCCTGCGCCTGTTCCCAGCGTGAGCGTGGCCACTCGGTGCGCGCCGTGCGCGGGTGCATAAGGCGCTGAGTGGTGCGGGGCAGAACCCCGTAGTTGATAAAGAAATCTTCCTCGATCGCCAGGCGCGGGTAGCGAGCCTCCAGGTCACCCGCCTGGTAGTCGATAACACGATGGCGGAGCATCAAATCCTGCGCCCGTGCCGGCGCTCGTATTGGGTCGAGCTGGACAAAACCCAGTTTATTAATCGCACGTGCCAAAGTGGTCGGCTTGAAGAGACTGCGCGAGATGGCGTAGCGGCGCAAATGATCCATGGTGAGGGTAGCGGTCATAGTAATCAGTTGCCTTACTTGTCCGGCTGAATCGAGATGTGCCGGTCCGGCGGCGGCAGTTTGGGTAGCATGGCTTCCGCATCAACCGTGCGGGTAGCGAAAAAAGCTTCCGCCGCTTCAATCAGAGCCGCCTCGGTTTTGAGGATACCAAGATAGACCGGCCATTCGGCGTCGATCAGTTCCGTGCTGTAAAAATCCGGATCGACTTCCACCAACTTTGCCAGAAACCGGAACTCCATTTCGTTCATGACGGCGTAATCGCAGCGTTTGTTCAGAAACATGCCCAGCATCTGTTGGGCATTATAAGAGTCATGGCGGGCCAGGTTGGTACCAATCCGCCGCTCAAGTTGATCACTGTAGACAAACCATTTTCGCAGACAGATGCTGCCATCAAGATCATCGAAGGAAGCCGGTTGTCGGCCAGGTTGTGCGAACAGACGATCACGCCAGGTTAACACCGGTCCGACGGCGTGCATCCGGCTTGGTAGCGGCATCCACAACGGGTTGGCAAAAACCGCGTTGGCTTGTCCTTTTTCCAGGGCCCAGGCCTGGCGCTTGCGCGGCATCGGGCGAAAACCGGCTGTAATACCGGCCTCCAGGCTGAACTCATTGATCACCTCGACCAGAATGCCCTTGTTAAGGTTGTCACCGTAATAAAACGGCAGAAAACCCTCGTCCGACCCCATAATTTCGAGCGTTTGGGAAGAAACTGGAAGGCACCAGAATGCCACGATGATCAGCAAGCCTACTCTCATGAAAACTCCTCTTATGCTCCGATCCTAGGCTAGGAGCGCCTACTATACCGGGGTAAGTCCATGGTCGATTACGTAGGTTGTCATTTCTTGTTTGCCTTGGTTCTTGCTGCTGGTTTCCTGGCCCGGAGCGCCGCATTGAACGCCAGGGCCGCCCATTCTTTTGCCGCTTCAGAATCCTCGAAAATGCTCTCCGGTGCCATGTAGTAAGACATCTTAATCTTAGCGCCATTTTTCTCGTATTCGAACGGCTCCATATCCAGCTCTGTAAACCGCCCCATCGTTTCTCCATCGACCTTCAAATACAGAACGTCATCCGCAACAAGGCCAAACATCAAGCCATCGTGGTACACACCATAGCCGCCGAACATGCGCCGGACGGAAACCGGGCCGAACTGGCAAAAAACATCGTTGAGGTTTTCGACGAATTCGCTCATTCGTTCGCTTCTATATCGCCGGACGTTTGGCACACAATGCCCAAACACCTGCTGTTGAAAGTAACGCACCACCTGAAAAATTAAACCTACGCTGTGCTTTGGGCGAGACAAGCAGCCGACGTGCCGAGGATGCGAAAACTGTGTAAAGCGTGGCATTGATGGTCGCCAAGGCAACAAAAGTGACTGCAAGCAACCACATTTGGAACACCCCGTTTCCACCCGGCGTGATGAATTGCGGTAAAAAAGCCATGAAGAAAACGATGCCCTTTGGGTTGAGCGCCGTTACTAAATACGTGTTGGTGAACAACTTCAAATGGGAGGAGTCAGGCGCTGGCTCCGCCATTTCAGTGGGAGAGAAACCTGCCCGAAACAACTTGATACCTAGGTAAAGCAGGTACAAACCACCCGTTATTTTTACAACTGTGAACCAAAACGCAGATACCGCAAGCAACGCCCCCAAGCCCAAAAGTGAAGCAAACAATGCCGTAGAGTCACCGAGCGCGACCGCAGCCACCAGAGGAATATTGGCACGGCGACCATGAGCAACGGAATAACTGATGACGGCCAGAATGGTAGGGCCGGGAATAACCAGTAGAACCGCTGACGCGACGACAAAGGTAAACCAGGATTCAATTGTCATGAGATCGCCTGCTGAAAGCTAGAGCCTGCGTCGTGCTTGGCTTCGTAATGGGAATCGTCTATCGGATTCAATGGATATTTCAATATCGCTTTTCTTTCGCTAGGCTATCACCAATTCACATGGAGGCGAACATGGAAGGATTCCGCGCGTTAGCCTATGCGTTGTTAGTTTCTCTCCCCAGCCTGGGCTATTCCGGCACGTTGGTAGTCTCGCAAGATCTGGCCTTGGAATATCCGGAGCCTGAATTGATCTCCCATTCGAGCAATATGCTCATCCTGAAATACGATGATTGGGTACTGTCTCACCAGGTTGTCGATGGGGAATCCATGTATTCGCAGGTGGACCTCACAGGTGTCACCGTCGAGTTTATTCAGTCCATATTTATTCCTGAAAAGCGCTCCGTACTACCGAACTGGCTGCAAGTGCTTGCGGAAGAGCGGGGCAGGGAGTTTGGTTTGCCGGAAGGGGAAGTGACCAGCCAGAAGGTCGGCCAATTCGAGTTGCTCGGCACCTACAGCAAACAGCACAGGTCGGGGTATCTGTATGTGTTTGACCGGGCAGCTATTCATCACATCGTGATTCAGGGGACTGAAGAGCGGTATCAAGAGGTGATCAACCACATCAGGGAGCTTACGAGCTAATCTCGGAAAAAGGCGAATGCGACGAAGCGAAGAAGTTTGTTTCAGAACCACTAGGCCCCGGCAAAAATGCTCTGAAATGGTTGTCGAAGGAGGCCAGAAGCAAATTTCTGAAAACGCTTGCTGGGAACAAGGAGCACTACACGCTGTGTGTTATAGCTGCTGCTTACCGTATGGCTCAGCGATTTCATATGGCGGCGTTGGGTTAAATAGATCTATCCCGGTTTTCGTTGAAGCGCCAACACAAAATAACCGCGGGGCTTTTTCTACAGCTCCAACGCCTGAGTTGGGCGGCAATTTCGTCGACTCGTACTGTTGCTGGAGATTATCCAATTGAGCTCTGCCTTTTTTCGAGCCGATAACGCAAGAAGGTTTTATCTGCGACCTCTAATTGCCCATTTTTACGGAAGCCTAAACGCAGCAAGCCTTTAATATTCTTCCTCGTGGGCGGGAGGAGCACCGTGACCGCCTCGAAACCCATTTCTCCAAAAGCTCGACGAATTATTTCGCTGTAGAGGATTTTCCCTAATCCCCAATGATCCGGGTGCAGTACTAATCCCAAGTCAGCTTCCCCGTTCTCGCGTTGTAATCCACCCCAGCCGACAAACTGACCATCAACGACAAACGCCCACGGACCGTAACCATCTTCTTTCCATAGCCGTTCTTTTGCAGCAATAAATTCCTCGCAGTCGCTTTCCCCGAAACAACTGGTTGCCAAAGGCATATGCCGCCGCACCAACGGATTATTCATTAGTTCGATAATTTCGGAGCTATCGACTTCAGTTAGCCGCTTGAATTCAGTAGTCATCACTGTTCACTTTGCCGCCCAACGCTGAGCTAAGCGGCGCCACGACAGTGGCGTCCGGTGGATGGCCGTCAGGCCGGTAACAGACTTAAGCGACTGGTTATACGTTGCCCGATGCATGGTTATGACCTAGAAGTGCTGCAACAGCGGACTTTGTTTCTTGAAGTATCTCTTCCTTTTTTGCCCGGCGCTCACTTACAATTTGTCGTGCCGCCGCCACTAACGAATCTCGGTCTTCACCAGTTGCTAGAGTCCGAGGGTCACTAGCACGCTTTATGAAATTACATGTCTTACAGGCGATAGCAAGATTCGATACATCGTCACCACCACTGGGAACGATGTGATCCTTTTGCCATCCGTCATATGAATCCACGTCAGCCAGCATATCCTTGTCGCAGTACTCACAGTGAAAATTTGCCCTGACGCCCAAATCTAACATCCAGTCGGGCCAACCTAGCTTATTCAAAGCAGTTCGTGCTTCATCTCGGCTCATATGACTTCTCCGTGTCCAATCGATTTAAACGTATAACAGCAGTTAGACCGACGTCTCAGTGATTGCCAAAATTTGACCGCTTCGTTATTACGTTTCACGATCTCGGAAACCCCTTAAATACTCGCTAAAACTAGCCGTAAATCCAATAACTTGCAAAGCAAAACAACCAAGTTCGCAGGTTCTATACTGCGCAATCATGAAACGGTCGCATTTCCGCAATCATAAAGCGGTCCAATGATTCCGGTGACCCCAAAAACAAAAAGGCCCGAAGCTTTTACACTCCAGGCCTTCTCATCACTCATTGCAGTCAATCACCTCAACCGCACTTACTATCGCCACAAGACAGGCAAGTCGCACATCCATCCATCACGATCACCGCCTTGGTGCTGCACTTGCCGCACATGGTGGCGTTGGGCGGGTAGTCGCCGGCTTTGTCGTCGTTCGTGGCCGTGGTGTGGCTGGCTTCGAATTCGGCGCGTTTTTCGGCGAGGATGCGTTTGGTGACTTCGCTCATTTCCTCGCTTTCAATCAGGCCGATGGCCTTGAGGTGCTTCTCGATCACGGCGCCGATTTCGGCGACGAGCGAGGGCATGAATACGCCGCCTTTCTTGAAGTAGCCACCGTTGGGGTCGTACACGCTGCGCAGCTCTTCCACCAGGAAGGTTACGTCGCCGCCTTTGCGGAACACGGCGGAGACAACGCGGGTGAGGGCGATGACCCATTGGAAGTGTTCCATCGACTTGGAGTTGATGAACACTTCGTACGGCTGCCGGCTTTCGTGGTCGGTGCCCTCGTTGAGCAGGATGTCATTGATGGTGATGTACATCGCGTGCTCGGCCACCGGCGGCTTGATCTTGTAGGTGGTGCCAAGCAGGAAGTCCGGCCGCTCGATGTATTCGTTCATCTCAACCGGTTTGCTTTCCGGCTGTGCGGCTGGCTGTGCTGCTTCGGGATCGGCTTTCTTTACTCGGTAGCCGACGATTTTGTTGCTGATTTTAACGGTCATGTTCGTTGTCCTGTGTCGGTTCCCGGGATCAGTATTTGCCGTAGGTGCCTTCTTTAAGCGCATCAAACAGGTTGGCGGCGTTATGGAGCTCGCCGTCGTACTCCACCTGTTCGTTGCCCTTGAGGGTCACCTTGCTGCCGTCGTCCAGGGTGAATTCGTACAGTGTGTTTTCCAGGTCTTTCTCCTGAACCAGCACGCCCTGGAAGGCTTCCGGGTTAAAGCGGAAGGTGGTGCAACCCTTCAGGCCCTTGTCGTAGGCGTACATGTAGATGTCTTTGAAGTCCGGATACGCGAAGTCCTGGGGCACGTTGGCGGTCTTGGAGATGGACGAGTCCACCCACAGTTGGGCCGCGGCCTGAATGTCCACGTGCTGCGCCGGCGTCACGTCTTCAGACGTGGTGAAGTAGTGGGGCAGGCGCTTGTCTTCTTCTTCGGAGAAGGGCATGGCACCTGGGTTGACCAGGTGGCGGTAGGCCAGCAGCTCGAAGGAGAATACGTCGACTTTTTCCTTGGTCTTGCGCCCTTCGCGGATGATGTTGCGCGCGTAGTGGTGCGAGAAGCTGGGTTCAATACCGTTACTGGCGTTGTTGGCCAGTGACAGGCTGATGGTGCCGGTGGGCGCGATGGAGGTGTGGTGCGTGAAGCGGCCACCTTTCTCTGCCAGTTGTTCGATCAGCTTTGGTTCCACGCTGCCAATTTGCTGCATGTACTTGCTGTACTTGGCGTGCAGTACCTTGCCTTTGAGCTTGTCGCCCAGTTTGTAGCCGTCCTGGGACAGCTGCGGGCACTTGGTCAGCATCTTTGGGGTAACTTCAAACTCGTCATCCATGATCGGCGCCGGGCCTTTTTCGTCGGCCAGGGCCAGGGACTGGCGCCAGCCTTCCACGGCCATTTCACGTACGACTTCTTCGGTAAACTGCACGGATTCGGACGAGCCGTAAGGCATACGCAGCATGGCGAGGGTGGAGCCCAGGCCGAGGATGCCCATGCCGTGGCGGCGCTTGTAGGTGATTTCGTGGCGCTGCTCTTCCAGCGGCAGGCCATTGATTTCCACTACGTTGTCCAGCATGCGGGTGAAGATGCCCACGACTTTGCGGTACTTCTCATAGTTGAAGCTGGCCTTGTCGGTGAACGGGTAGTCCACGAACATGGTCAGGTTCACAGAGCCCAGCAGGCAGCTGCCGTACGGGGGCAGAGGCTGTTCGCCACAGGGGTTGGTGGCGCGGATGTCTTCGCAGAACCAGTTGTTGTTCATCTGGTTGACCTTGTCGATCAGGATGAACCCTGGCTCGGCGTAGTCGTAGGTGCTGGTCATGATGGTGTCCCAGATGAACTGGGCTTTCAGGGTGCGGTAGATGCGGCACGCAACCTTGCCTTCGTCATTGACCACGTAACCTTTTTGGATCGGGAAGTCGCGGTACACGAACTGGGTGGTGTCGGACAGGTCCAGGCCTTCGTCTTCCACTTCTTTCTCGGTGACGGGGAACGACAGGTGCCAGTCGTCGCCATTGCGCACGGCTTCAATGAAGTCTTCAGTGATCAGCAGCGACAGGTTGAACTGGCGCAGGCGGCCGTCTTCACGCTTGGCCTGGATGAAGTCGATGACGTCCGGGTGGTGTACGTCGAAGGTGGCCATCTGGGCGCCACGGCGTCCACCGGCAGAAGACACGGTGAAGCACATGCGGTCGAAGATATCCATGAACGACAGCGGGCCGGAGGTGGTGGCACCCGCACCGGCAACGTAGGCACCGCGGGGGCGCAGGGTGGAGAATTCATAACCAATACCACAACCGGCTTTGAGGGTGAGGCCGGCTTCGTGGTTTTTCTCCAGGATGTCGTTCATGGAGTCCTGAACGGAGCCAGACACGGTGCAGTTGATGGTGGACGTGGCTGGTTTGTGGGCTTCCGCACCGGCGTTGGAGGTAATGCGGCCAGCGGGGATGGCACCGTGGCGCAGGGCCCAGACGAATTCTTTCTTGTGCTTGGCGCGGTTGGCTTTGTTTTCCACTTCGGCAAGGGCAGTGGCAACACGCTCGTAGGTTGCTTCGATGTCCTTATCGACGGGTTCGCCGGTCTTGGTTTTGAGTTGGTACTTGCTGTTCCAGATGTCCAGCGAAGCTTCCTGCATCGGGATTGTTGTTACCACTGCCTGTGCTTTAGCGTTCATTGCCACCCTCGGATGTCCGGTATGTCTTTTGATGACCGCTGCAAACCGCAGCCGGCCATACCCCATGTGTCGTTAAGATGTCTCAGCCTGGAAGGCCGTTATGCTTCAGATCCGGTGAAACACTAGATCTGGTGTTTTTCTAACCTGCTGTCCGCCCTGGAAAGGGCGTAACAGCGGGTTTTCAGGAAAGATGGTCACCCGCGTGATTTACTGGCGCGCCGTTTGTGGTGAGCGGGCCGAGCAAACCCTATATATGGGTGAATATGAGGTGAGTATAACAGGATATAGTGGTCTGTGAATAAGAAGACAACTATAGATTGCGGCTCATAGCGAAAGAAAATCAATGGATGAATGCTTGAATATCCTGAAATGCCCGCAGAAACGCCGCGTTGAGGCATTTTACTTGAAACCACTAGATGTTGTGGTCAAAAACTGCGCAGCGAAAAATCTGAAAAAAGGTTCATAAAGTCAGTTAAATGTGACCGATGCACGTACCCGTTTTGTACCTGTCGCTAAAGTAGTGATGTGGAGTCGTAAGAGGTAGTGGCCCACAGGAAGTGAAAACTACTATAAAAGGAACATAATAATGAAAGGCCTGAAACGAACACTGCTTGCGCTGGGCGTCGCAGGGTTGCCTGCTGCCGCAATGGCAGACATTGTGATGCTGGAGGACAGCACAATGGGGAATATTACCGGCCAGGCCGGTGTGTCCATTGAGCTGGAAACCAAGATCAATATGGACCGCTTTATCTACACCGATGAAGGCTCGCTAACGGTCAGTGATATCAGTATTGGCGGTGCGGAACGGACAGACTTCTTTGGTTTCAATGGCCTGGGTGGGCCGGATTCCAATGATCTTCTGGACAACATCCGTATCGATATTGATGTGCTCGCCGACGGCGATGCGGCCATCAATATCCGCCCGCAATTCTTCAATGCCATAGATTTCCGTGTGACCTCCGGTGCGTGGGAATTGTGGGGGCAGGGCGGCCAGAACACGGCACTGATGGACAACCTGTTCATCGAGGGTGTGCTGGGGCGTGGTTCTATCCACATTGATACAGACACCGACATCATGCGGCTACGTTCGGCGTTCGCTATTGAAGTGATGGATTTCGATGTGCCGTTTGCGGCCGTGGGCATTCGTGGCCTTTCACTGACCGGTGCGGACTACGATCAGACCTTCCCGAGCGTGTTGGACCTGTTCGCGGAAGTGGATCTGTATATCTACAACGGCCAGCGTGCAGACGGTGGTTCCTCCCTGGCGATCGATATGCCCAGCTTTGCGGCGGACATCGGTATGCAGGAGGTGATTGTAGGGCAGGCCTCGATCGGCCAGATCTTCATTGATGATCTGGCGATCACCAATACCCAGATGCGGGTGTACGGTCACTAGTGACCAAACTGTCTACGGGGCATGCAAGGTGCCCCGTAGACGAGTTTGCCGGCGAGCGTGATCAGCCCAACAACAAACTGTCGTCGTCCACTTCCAGCCCGCGCTGCTTCTCGAACAGTTCCAGCAGGTCTTTCACTTCCAGTCCTTCCCGGTCCTGGCCGGCGATATCGAACACCACCTGGCCCTGGTGCAGCATCACTGTGCGGTCGCCCACTTCCAGCGCCTGTTTCATGCTGTGGGTGACCATCAGCGCGGTGAGCTTCTGTTCTTCAATGATCTGTGTGGTCAGATCCAGCACGAAGGAGGCGGTTTTCGGGTCCAGCGCGGCGGTGTGTTCGTCCAGCAACAGGATGGCGGAGGGTGTCAGGCTGGCCATCAACAGGCTGACGGCCTGGCGTTGGCCGCCGGAAAGCAGGCCCATCTTGTCGCCCAGACGATTTTCCAGGCCCAGGTTGAGGGAGGCCAGGCTGGATTTGAACTGGTCCATGTAGCGGGCTTTTACGGCTGCGCTCAGCCCACGGCGCTGGCCACGTTTGATGGCCAGGGCCAGGTTTTCCTCGATGGTCAGGCCTTCACAGGTGCCCGCCAGCGGGTCCTGGAATACGCGGGCTACCCGGCCGGCGCGTTTGTGGGTGGGCAGCTTTGTTACGTCCTGGTTGTCGACGATGATGTTGCCGCTGTCCACCATGACCTCACCGGCGAGGGCGTTGAGGAAGGTGGATTTGCCGGCGCCGTTGCTGCCAATCACGGTGACGAATTCGCCCTGGTTGACGGTCAGGCTCATGCCTCGAAGGGCCGGGTTTTCCAGCGGCGTGCCCTTGCCGAAGGTGAGGGTCAGGTCGGTTGCTGTAATCATGCTTCCTCCTCAGGCCTTTTTGCGGGTAAACCGCGCGGCAACGGACGTGCGAACACCGGGCAGCACAATGGCCAGGGTGACCAGCACGGCGGTGATCAGGTTCAGGTCCTGGGCCTGTAGCCCCAGGAAGTCAGCGTTCAGCGCCAGGGCAATGGCCAGGCGGTAGACGATGGCGCCGATCACACAGGCAATCAGGGCTCGGAGAACCGTAGACGGCGTAAGCACGGCTTCACCACCGATCAGTGAGGCCAGGCCGATCACGATCACGCCCACACCCATGGTCACGTCTGCAGCGCCCTGGCTCTGGGCGAACAGGGCACCGGCGAGGCCTACCAAGCCGTTAGAGACGGCAACCCCCAGCACAATCATGGCACCGGTGGCGATACCTTGTGCACGGGCCATTCGCGGGTTTGCGCCGGTGGCGCGCATGGCCAGCCCGGTTTCGGATTTCATGAAACGCCACAGCAACAACAGGCTTACCATCACCACGATGATAAACAACAGTACCGGCACCTGATGGTAGACAAGGCCAAGGTCGTACCAGGGTGTGAGCACGGTTTCCTCGGTGAGCAGGGCAATGTTGGGCCGGCCCATGATGCGCAGGTTCACGGAGTACAGCGCGATCATCGTGAGGATGGACGCCAACAAGTTGAGAATGTTGAGTTTGACGTTCAGCAATGCGGTTACCGCACCGGCACCCATGCCGGCGATAACGGCGGCGCCGGTGGCCAGCCAGGGGTTAACGCCTTCAATGATAAGGACTGCTGCCACGGCGGCGCCCAGGGGAAAACTGCCGTCCACGGTCAGGTCCGGGAAGTCGAGTACGCGAAAGGAAAGGTAGATACCGAAGGCCACCAGCCCGTAGATCAGGCCGGTTTCAATGGCGCCGTAAAAGGCAATGTTACTAAGCATGGGATAGGGTCACCGTAAATGAAAACGGGCAGCCCTTGTGAGGCCGCCCGCTAACAGTGGGTTACTTGTCGCTGTTTACGACTTTTTTCGCGTCGCTGATCAGGTCGTCGGACAGGGTAATGCCCATGCGCTCTGCGGCAGCGGGGTTCACGAACAGTTCCAGGGTGTCCACGGATTCCACATCCATGTCACCGGGGTTGGCACCTTCCAGGATGCGGGCCACCATGGCGCCGGTCTGGCGACCGTGGTCGTAGTAGTCGAAGCCAAGGGCAGCAACGGCGCCACGGCCGACGGTGGCGGTGTCAGCGGCGAAGACCGGAATGCTGGCACGCTCGCCCACGGAGATGACGGCTTCCACGGCGCTGATCACGGTGTTGTCGGTGGTCAGGTAGATGGCGTCTGCTTTGCCCACCAGGGAACGGGCAGCACCGAGCACTTCCGAGGTCTTGGTGGCGGCGGCTTTAACCAGTTCCATGTCACGGGCCTGCAGTCGCTCTTCAAGCAGCTCCACCAGAGCCACTGCGTTGGCTTCGCCGGGGTTGTAGACGGTGCCGATGCGTTTGGCGTCTGGCACCACCCGCTCGAGCAGATCAAGATGGCGTTCGATGGGCAGCATGTCGGTCACGCCGGTGATGTTGGCTCCCGGAGCCTTCAGGCTTTTCACCAGCTTGGCGCCGACTGGGTCGGTCACCGCTGAGAAGACCACTGGGGTCTGGCGAGCGGCGGCGGCCATGGTCTGGGCCGAGGGCGTGGCGATGGCGACGATCACATCCGGGCCTTCACCCACGAATTTGCGGGCAATTTGTGACGCGATGGCGGCGTTGCCCTGGGCGCTTTCGTGCATGATACGAACCTGTTCGCCGTCGTTATATCCCTGTGCTTCCAGTTCGTCCCTGATGCCCTGGTAGACAGCATCCAGTGCCGGATGCTCCACAATCTGGGTGATGGCGACTACTCGCTGCTCGTCGCTCTGTGCCATGGCGGGTGCAATGGCCGCCATTGCCAGTAGGGCGGTGCCGATCAGCGTACGCAGAATCTTGTTGGCCATAAACCGGTCTCCGGGTCTGTTCAGACTGTTTGGGCGCGCCGGGAGATCGAACGCGCGTTTTATAATGGGGCGGGAGTTTATCACAGGCTATTGGATTGATGGGTAAGGGAAGGTACCTTTTACAGGGATTTGCGCGGCAGTATGCCGGCCAAAAGTACATGTGAAGTGGAATAGTTTTAGTTCCGTCACGTTTTGACGGTGACGGCTGTGGTGAAATAGGCTACTAAAGTCTAATGCAGTGCAGCCCTTACATAATAAAAACACCGATAACTCAAAAATAACACAACGCAAGGAAGGTCCATGGACACTACTGACAAACTCCCCCTGGATATGGTTTATCACTGGGAACACGCCAAGGCGGATTCCCTGTACATGACTCAGCCCATTGGCGACGGCAAGGTTGTCGAATACACCTGGAAGCGTGCGGTGGATGAAGCCCGCCGGATGGCCTCGTACCTGAAATCCCTGAACCTGCCGGAAAAGAGCCGAGTCGGGATCATATCCAAGAACTGCGCGCAGTGGATCATGTCGGACTGGGCCATCTGGATGGCGGGCCACATCTCCGTGCCGCTGTACCCGACCCTGAATGCGGATACGGTGAACTACATCCTTAACCACAGCGAATGCGAGGTTCTGTTTGTCGGTAAGCTGGACGACTGGGACCAGATGAAGTCCGGCGTGCCGGAGTCCGTGCGTTGTATTTCCTACCCACTGAGCCCGCCCAACGATTTTGAAACCTGGGACGACCTTGTGGGCAAGTACCCGCCACTGGAAGAGAACACCCAGCGGGATGCGGATGAACTGGCCACCATTGTGTACACCTCTGGCAGCACCGGCCGGCCGAAGGGCGTTATGCTGAGCTTCCGTAATATGGCATTTGCGGCCGCCGGTGGCACCCAGGTGCTGGGCGTTGGCGCGGAAGAGCGCATGCTGTCCTACCTGCCGCTGGCGCACGTTTTCGAGCGCACGTTTGTGGAGCTGGGCTCGCTGTACTCCGGTTTCCAGCTGTTCTTTGCCGAGTCGCTGGATACCTTTGTCCAGGATCTGCAGCGGGCACAGCCGACGCTGTTCCTGTCAGTCCCCCGCCTGTGGGTGAAGTTCCAGCACGGCGTTCTTCAGAAGTTGCCCAAGGAGAAGCTGGAAAAGCTGCTGAAGGTTCCGCTGCTGAACAAGGTGATCAAGAAGAAGGTGCTTAAAGGGCTGGGCCTGAACAAGGTCAAACTGGCTGGCAGTGGCTCCGCACCTCTTTCCAACGATGTGCTGGACTGGTACCGCAACCTGGGGCTGGAACTGCTGGAAGGCTACGGCATGTCCGAGAACTTTGCCTATTCCCACATGAACAAGCCTGGCCGTTCCCGCACCGGCTACGTGGGTGAAGCACTGCCCGGCGTGGAAATGAAGATCAGCGACGAGGGCGAAGTGCTGGTGAAAAGCCCGG
>Ga0208553_1000358_pt1 | contig 16621 bp, 20 predicted proteins | sample 6_EtaG_FD_184079 | JGI IMG/M metagenome (GOLD analysis project Ga0208553, IMG submission 184079) | Marine viral communities from the Subarctic Pacific Ocean - 6_ETSP_OMZ_AT15160 metaG (SPAdes) (version 2) | ecosystem: Environmental > Aquatic > Marine > Oceanic | place: Pacific Ocean | collected...
TTAGTCTGACCCTTGCTCTTACCCTTCACGGGGTCCAGCATACCAGGCACAAAGCCGTGTCCCGCAGAGGCACTCGGCGCACCACCAGTCATGTTGAGCATAAAGCCCTCACCACTGTTCTCGGTGATGTTGTAGTCAGGGATGACAGTTGCACCCTTGAATCGGAGACTGGTGAAGCCTGCGCTTCCCATGGCCTCGTCAACCAAAGCACGCTCCGGTCCACACCATTCCTCGTAGCCGTCATAGACAGCCGGATCGACCAGCATCGTGTCAGGACGACGACCCCACTTCGAGCACTCGCGGTAGAGCTGAGTCCAAGTCGGAATACCGGCAGTCATGAAACCGCCGCCGATCTGCTGGAACTGGTTGAAGTGGTAGTTAGCGTTCTTCTGGACGTTGCCGACCGTATTGTTTGCGGTTGCTGCCTGCGCTGCGGGAGTCGCAAACTCAATCATGCCGCGAATACCATCGATGTCGCCGTTCACGGTACTAGCCGTGTGAAGCTGTTCCTCGATGTAGTTACGCATAGTAATAGCGCACTGCTGCATCTCGGCATCGAGAAGCTTGCCAATCTGGCGCTTCGCGTTCTGGTTGAGATCGACCTTGTCGCATGCGACGACTGACTGACAGGAAATCTGCCCCCAGTTGTCCCACAGGAACATCTTGACGAACTCGCTGTCAGCCGTGTTCAGAACCTGCGAACCTTGGTAGGTCTGCACATTCGGATTCTCAGCGTGGGCGAATGGGACTCGCGCGTTGGGCGCGGCCTCAAGGTGGATAGAACCCTTGTTGTACATTGAGTACAACAAGGGGGACTGCTCTAGGATCAGCCAAACAAGCTTCTCCCAGCTAGCGCCCCACGTAAGGCTGAACGCCTTCGTGTAGTCGCTAAGTGTTGTCGAAAATGGAGCTCCCATTAGTTACCTCTTAGAAGGCTTCGCGCAACTCAACCAAACCGACCCTTCAAATCCGGATTCTGCCCCAGGACCTGATCGAGGATGTCATCCATAGACATCGTCGCAGTAGATCCAATAGGGGAAGAAGACGTACCTGACTGGCTGGATGGAGGAGCAGACTCGGCTCTTCGCTTAGCATTATCGATAAGACGGCCCTCATTGACCGCCCTGATGGCACGCTCCCCGGCAAGAGACAGAGCTGCCCGATAGGCATCCTCTGTTCCCGAGCCGAGAAGGCTCACAATTGTTGGGTCGTTAGCATCCAAGATTTTACGCATCTCCGTTTTGACGCGCTCATCCTTGAACTCCCGGTAATTCCCGCCCTTCATATCCTCAAAGATTGTGTTCAAACGAGAGGCTTCCCGGTGCGGAGCAAAAGTCTCCGCGACGGAATAGACCTGTCGCTTAAGCGTATCAATCTCCTTGAGGAGTTCGTGCTCACGCGGACCAGACCCAGAGGCCTTCATACGCGCATCCATTATCTCAAGCAGGGCACCAAAACCATCCCCGTTCTCAGCTTTCTCGGTGAACCGCTTACGCAGTTCGTCAACGGTAGGAGCAGTCTCCTGCCCCGCATTGTCAGCCCCATTCGGCTTTTGACCCGACTGTGCTTGCATAGCGAGCCAGGTCTGCTGGAGTTGGTTTCGTTGGTCCTGCAGTACCGCCCTGTCCTCATCAAGTCCACGCTTCAAATCAGCGATTTCTTGAGTTTTTGAGGTTAGACCAGACTGCATCTCTCGATAAATGGCTAGGTTTTCCGGCTCAAGGTCTAGGGGGTTCCCAGACCAAAACGACCCAGAACCGTTCGCACCATCACTCGAGACATCGGTCCCATTACCAGGAATTGCCTCATCGCTGTTGGTCTCAGAAGCGGCCACTTCCGAATTATCAACGTGCTCTGATGCTGCTTCCGGTGCTGGATTATCGCTGTCAAGCTCAGGGTTCACGGGTTCTCCAAAACGCGACTAAGTTGTAAGTGATTCCCGAACCAGTCGCTCAAGTTCGGGCCTTTTAGTTGTAATCGGGACCTTAATCCCGAGTTCCTTAGCCTGCTTTTTAAGTGCAGGCCAAGTCTTGGAAACAATCGTATCCACTTCTACGGTAGTTGTGTCAACTTGCTTGTCTTCAGAATCGGTTTCTTGTGCGCGGTTTTCTGTCCATCGCTTCACAATCTCGTCTTGCGTATACCGCTTGGTTCCAGCGTTGAGACCGCGCTTACCCTCTTTTACCGACTCGATAAGGCCATGCTTCTTAAGAATCCGCTTAGCCTCCGTCTTTGAAACAGTCTGACCAACTAAGTGATCCTCAGGAGCGTTCTCGGCAAACGTATACTCACCGCTATGAGTTGACTGCGTTTTGACATCCGCAACAAAGTCATGACTCATCGTGCCTCGTCGCCGGCACCTCGGGCATGTGATGTAGGTGAATCCGCGCTCCTTCTGCGCCACAAATGCGTTAACCGTAAATCCCTGCTCAGAAGCATGGGCACATCGGCAACACCTAAGCGTGTAAATAGGCATCTAACTCCCCTTCCTAAAACTGCGGTACGCCAGGAGGCGCCCCAAAACCTTCGCGCCCAGCTGCAGGAATCGTTAACGACTCCCCACTTACTGGATTAACTGCAGCGCCCATACCAATCGACTCTTCTGGCAAAGGTCCGCCGCCTTCCTGTGCAGGGGGCGCTGTGCCAGCCTGGCCCGCCGCCTGCCCAAAGAGCTGAGCAAAGCTATCCCTGATTTCGGGGCTGTCCTGTTCCCAGAGCTCAAGAGCCTTTGTGTAGAAGGCCGCAATCGCATCCGGCGGAACCTGCGCTGCAGCAAGGGATTGAGCTGACATACCCAAGGCATTCATGAACCCAATGTATGACTGGCGCTCCGCCTCTGGACCAACGGGCTTCATGCTTCCAGCATGTACGCCTACGTCAAACTCCCCTCTGATGTCGTTCCTAGAGTATGAGACGGGCTCGTCCTGCCCGGTGATCTGAACCCACCTATCAGCGTCATAAAACTGCTGCATGACCTGAAGGGTCTTTCTCGCAATAGTCTGAACAAACTTCTCAAATACGCGAAGCTTTGTTTCAGAGCGCCCTGAGTGCATTGCGGCCCTATAAGACACTTCTGTTGCAGACTTTGCTGAGCTCCGACCGCCGCGAAGAGCCTCGTCGCCCGCTCCCACCTCGTTCATAAAGGAGCGAATAAGATTCATCGTCCCAACAAACTCTTGAGGGAACGCAGGCATTACCAGGTTTCTAACGTCAGCTGCAACGTTCTTGCTCTTGGCCGCAACCATCTGCGGCTGATTCGACGCAAGAGCTGCCTTTGCGTTCTTGTCGAAGATGCCGTCCTTGTAGACAGTTTTAAGTGCCATAGAGGCCTCAAGCCCACTAACAGCGCCGTCCATCAGCCGCTGAACCTTTTCAGATAAAGGAAGAATCTTTTGCGCGAGCGAGATGCCGTAAAACTGATCGTTCACTTTATCGAAGCGAAGGTCGACAAACGGGTAGCCTTCCATGTCAAGCGGGCTAAGCGCATGCTTCAAGATAGTAACGTCATCGCCGCCATCTCCCTGTCGGCAAGCCCACAAGACACGCATCTCCTTTACGCGCCTACGCTTTCGACGACCGCTCGAGCGAACAACTCGGTTCGCCCAAGCGTGATACCAGACCTCGTAAACCTCTATGTGCTCGGCTTGTTCACGCCGCCATACATTTCCAACGCCTGACTCATTCAACTCGTCGAGAGACTTAACCTTGTCAGCAACAAGGTCCTTGGTGTTTGCGAAACGACTGTCGTTCTTGACCTCGTCTACGTGGATAAGGTGCCGAATGGCAACCCATGGCATCCGGCCAATCTCGTCATATCCAGGTGGAAATACAAAGTTAAACGGGCTCACTCGTAGAAGCGTGGCATGAGCTGCCGGTCTATCTGCCGGAATGCCCATCTCCTCAAGACGGTCGCGCACTGTCTGCATTCCGTCGTCGTCGTCAAAAGTGTCGTCCTCGTCTAGGTCCCGGTCATAGTCCTCTACAGGAACAAAAATGCCAGCTGGTTGGTAAGTGATTCTTCCGATTCCAGCAGAGAGGATCAGAGCGTCGTCGAGAACCTTTCGACACTCCTCATTAAAGCCACCCTCTACCCATTCATACGCAAGCGCAGATTCCGCAACCTTAGACTTTGCCTTTGCCTCTCCAGAGTCCGATGGCCTTCGCGGCCTTGCATAGATTGCAGGGTCATTGTGAAAGATGTGCGGCTTAATCCCCTCAATAGAGGAGGAAACTAAGGCCATTCCGCGACCACCATCCTCTTTCTCTACTCCCAATCGATAGGCATCCATTAGATTTCGCCAGTCGTCGAAGTGCGCTTTTCTAATCGTGGACTCTGCCACGAGCACCTTGTCGAGAAGCTCCGATGCAGCCTCTTGCTTTATAGAAATCTTGGTCGGGTCGAACTTAGCCATCACACCCACTTAGATCCAAGGCCACTCTTCTTGATTGGCCGGTAGTCATCGTCTTCGCTCCAGGCGGTCCAGCTAGGAGGAGGAAGGTCTCTCTCCCTCGGGTCCTTCCTGTTGCTTGAACCAACCTCCAGATCACATACGGTTTGTGCCTGCAGCCAGGCCATAACTAAGTCGTCATGCTCCCCAGGAGGGGCGCCAACCTTAACCCGTTTATACATCTCATCGCCAGAAACTAAAGCAACAGATCCAGCAGATCGCTTGGTCAGTTCCATGAACATTCGCATTTCCTTGACCAAGCGTTGACTTCTAATGACCGGCATCCTTGAGCGAATAATGTCTATTCCTACATGAACCATGATGGGCTTTGTAGCAATTGTTGTCGCCCAACCAAACCTAGCCTCAAAGTTTACTGACTCAACCTGCTCTCGTTGGTACAGATTCCAGTACTCAGTCTGCATGATGCCAAGAGAAACTGCATGACCAACGCCGTTAATCTCCCAAGAAAGCAGTGCATCATTGTAGTGCCTACACAAAAGCACAGCCTTTTCCGAAGTCTGCAGAGCCTCTGTCTTTCCCTGATACTCCGCAACCTGCTCCCTCGTATCAGCGCGCACTACTTGGATAGCAGTCCAGTCCCCGGTAGACCTTCCCGACGCAGGGTCTACAGCAACGACATACTTCACCCCGTCTTCGGGCCATTCCCAAACCCATAGAGAGTCGCTCTTTGCGCTCCCGTGACCGGACAACTCCGGAGACATGAAGGAGGCTAGGCCAATCCTTGAGCTAGAGTCCTCTTGCCCTGAAACGTCGACAATATCGCCAACGAATCTTGGCTTCTTTACAAAGCCATGCTCGATTGCAGCCAGGTCTGGCTCCTCAAAAACACGGCTTGCCGAGAACGCAAAGGCCTCTTCTGGCTTACCTGGGTATTCCTGCTTAAACAGGTCCCAATTGCCCTGACACTTATCCATCCAGGTTCGGTATGCCCAATACGCCTGCTCCGGGTGCAGGTCGTAGGCTTGAATCATCGAAAGCAGTTCGTCGTCAAACCTGCCTATCAAGTCACTGAAGGTAACTCCGTCTGGAATCTCCCTGATGTAGTTCGGCATTGCATGCCACGGATAGAAAATGGCCTCCCACTCGCTGTCGATAGGGTTGCCCTTGCTGTCCTCTTTGTTCCAAGCCTTCCAGAACTCTTTATAGAAATATCCGCCGGCTCCGTTCGCCGTAGACTCGAGCACTACTAGTGTCTCTGGGTCGTCAGACAGGGTCTGCATAAGGCCAAGCATGAACGTTGCTGGGTCTCCCCAAAAGGCGATCTCAGACCCGTGGAAGTAGTGGATCTCAAAGCCTCGAGTCGAGTGGACTGCATCTGCAACAGAGACCTCAAACCTGGAGTTAAGCCCCGCTGTTTCGTCTAGCGGGTGAGTCATCCAGAGCTCGTTATCGTTGTTTCGCCTCAACTCTGGGCGAAGGTCTAGTGGCTTGTTGTTGTGTAAGTCCGCAGCCTCTTTGGATGACTCTGCCTTGTGAACCTTTCCAGGATCGTCTGTAGACGTGCCATTGGGCAGGTTGTCGTACATCTTCTTAGCCATCATGAAGATGTTATTGGTAGTGATTCTGTCTACCGCTGTTACAAACGCTCGCCTATTCATCTTTGTCAGACACTGATGAAACATGAACGCCTGGGTGACGGTAGACAGGCCCATCCGCCTAGCCTTAAGAACGATGAAGCGCCCAGGTCGGCCCTCTTCACGCGCCTTCATAATCCGGCGATAGAAATCTTCCTGGATCTTATTCAGCTTTAGGGTGACGGTGTCGCCAACCCTCCCCTTATTGCTTGTCTCGGGGCGATTCAATACCTTCAAAAACTCTTCAGAGAACGCCGGAAAGTCCGCGTACCCTGAGGTTTCTGTTAAGCGCTCTGAGATTGCCCTCGAACGCTTCAGGCTCATCGCCTTGCGAGGCACTACACCTTGCTCTTCGCAGCTGCGAGCTCCTCTTCGGAAGCGCCACTGTGCTCAGCAACAGTAGCCTCATTCTTCTGAACTGCGGAGATACGCGCCACGATTGCTCGGATAGCGTCATCTCTAGGCTCGTTAGCGTCGTTGCGGCCAGCCTGCTCAGCAGCCAGGAGGTTCGCAAGCATGCCCATCTCGCTTATCTTACGAAGACGTGCGCGAAGACCAACCATGTCAGGCACGTACTCGCTCAACTTCATCGCATTGTGCGTATTTGAAGTTACGCGCTTGAAGCGCTTGACGTGCTCCTCGGTGGAGTACTTCTGGTAGAAGCGATAGCCGCGATTCTTCGCACCGACGAATACGTCCATCAGCGCTTCCTCGAGAGCCTCTCCCTCTCCCATCGGGCCTTCTTCATAAGAGCGCCCGCGCTCCACATAGCGCTTAAAGCGGGTCTGGACCTCGCGGGTCGCGTAACACTTATCGAGTTGCTCGAGAGTGATCTTCCGCTGGTCGATCATTGCCTTCTTGTTCGCTGCCATAGACATCTCAGTCATGACCACCCCCTACTTAACGATCTTGACGTATGTGGCTGCAGCAGCGCCTGGGCGAGCTGGGCGACGAATAAGCACCCTCTTTGGCGCAGCGACCGCAGCCGGCGCAGCATCTTCCCGAAGCGCATCGCGCTTAGCGGTGATTTCGTCAAGAAGAGACTTTCGCCCCTTACCGTCCAACTCAGCATCGTAAACTTCAGATAATTCGCTGTCAGACAAACCTGACAACTGCTTCACGGCCTCCTTGACCGTAACCGCACTTGGGTCGAAACTCATTAAATCCTCCAATGTGGTTGCTACAGCAACTCTAAGACAATAGTCAAACTAAGGTATATCAATGGTGAGGAATAGGAAAGCCAAGACCGGGAGTAAGGAATAGTGACAATGGAAGAAGACGATAATAGCGCCGTTCATGCTGCCATAAAGAGGCAGGAGCGCCGCACTCGAGAAAGCACCTACCTGCAGATGAGTGACTCCCTTAGGGGGTTTGAGGCTCTCTCCGATAAGAACCGCAAAGACACTACAAGGGCTCCATTCAAGGAGGCTCTTGGTCTATCAAACAAAAATCTAAAGACGGCGATAGACCGCTTTACAGCAAACAGTCTTCCGGCCAGTTCATACATTCGATAGGTGGACCTCTTCATAGTCAGGTGTTACCTTCGACCCTCCGCCCATGGGGCCTGTCGCGGTACCAAAGACAGGTAGCCGGCTTAATGGGTTCCGGAGACACTCCCCTCCTTCCTGTGTCTTCGGGGCCCTAGCCAGGGGCCACACGTCAGACTAAGAAGTTTTTGTCGAGACTGTCTCTGCTCGACCCACCTTTGGTGGGCACGAGATTTTTACCTCAAGTCCGTCAAAGCCAGAATGGTCCTGGCTCGCTCTTCTGGAGTGCCGAACGTCTCGTAGAGGGCAGCATTCTCTCGCTCTCTCGCCAACGCCTTAGCTGCGCTATTCGCCCTCACAGCCCTCTCATACGGAATGTCCTCTGCTAGGCGTCTTTTCCGCTCAGCCACCATTCTTTCCACGGACTCGATGTCTTCGTTTGACAACCGCATTCGTGGAGCCTCATCAGGCGGATAAAGCGAAAGCCGGGCCTTTGGGCCGAACCTCTTAACCTTAAATTCTTGATGTTGCTGAGAGTTGGCCGTGTCTACCATGAGCCTGGGATCTAAGGGCGAAGGCTCCATCCTGGGTGGATTTAGTTCATGGAGCGCGGCCCTCACCCACGAAGGGCCGGCTATCGGAACCTGTCCCACGCCGCCGCCCTCAATTCGGGCCGGGGCGTAAGTCAGATCACCCACCCTCCCCAACACCGAATCAGCGTACGGAGCGGGAAGATTAGAGACCTCTTCTCTGCTTAGCGGCTGGTACGGACCAAGCGGGACAGACGACTGCCAGTACGGCTGATCTCCCGCGTTCTGCCTGTCTATCTCATCCAGTCTCTGCAACTCAGCAATCTTTGCTGCGAGCTCTGGGCCGATGATTCCTTCTTCGGGCATATCTACCTCAAGTCTCTGAGTCTGGTATTTGGATCAAGATCGTATCCAGAAGCACGGTATTGCTCAAGGAGGCGTTGTCTTTCGGCTTCATTACGAAGTTCTTTTGCTTCCGCTGCAGCCTCGATGTCCTCTGCAGTTACCAGTCCTTCGTACCCTGATCCAGGTGGAGTAAATAGGCCAGCTGACTCTGGCGCCTCAGATGCGTAACCAGCCAGAGCTGAGCCTGCGCCAACAGCGCTACCAATCGCCAGATCACCCGCGATATTGACGGGGCTGAGGACAGACCGCCCAAGCCGACCAAGACCGCCTGCAATACGCCTACCTAGCGAGCGCCTAGCCCCCTCTGTCCTCAGAGCCTTGCCCCTAAGAGGGCCTTCTGTGTGATACGGAGCTGGCCTTGTTCTGGCAGGCTCGTCATTGATAGGGCTTTCACTGCCTAGTTCGGTGGGCAGATTCTCAACGTAGGAGAGGTTCGTCACAGGCGAGACCGCCGACCCAGCCGAATCAAGCGCTTTTCGCTTTTGTACCCACGGAACATCGCCATCGGTTGGCCGGTTCAGCGGCGACTGCCGGCCCCACCGAACAGTATCTGCTATAAGCCTTACGGGCATTGTCTCGTAGCCAAGGTTCCGAAGAGCAGTCGCTCGATGCCTACCTTCATGCCCAATAACGCGACCCTCCGGATAGTATGTAGACCCTGGGTCTGTCGCGTGAAGAAACGGAACATCGCTAAGTGGGGTTCCTGTTTCAATGGCATTCATTATGCGGGCGAGCTTTGTTTCACTAGGGCCTGAAAAGTCTTTTGCTAGGGCGAGAAAGTCGTCTGGGCTCATCTGCGTGAGCAGCTCCCTAGACGCCGGTCCTTGCCCGCGAGCCATATCCAACGCCGACTGACTAAATAATTCGTCGGCAGTTGCAGCAGAGGCAGCCTTAATTGCTGCTATGTCTGGCGAGGCCCTGCGAGCAGCACCTGCGCTAGCGGCTACAGGCCCTCCTAGGGCCCCTGCCTTTGCAGCCTCTATGGCAAGGGCTCGCATACTCAGCTCATCCCCAGGCTCCAGTCTCCGGGTTCCCTCTGGCGCATACGAAGGCAAGGCACTTCCGTATCTGGGGCGCACCTCTAGATCGTTATAGAGGGGCATCTATCTAAGCTCGCTCAGTCTGGTATTTGGGTCTAAGTCGTAGCCTGACGCTCGATACTGCTCTAGCAGCCTTTGCCTTTCGACTTCCTTCTCGAGTTCTTTCTGAGCGATGACTCTCTCGATGTCTTCAGCTCGGACAAGACCTTCGTAGCCTTCTCCTGGAGGAGTAAAGAGTCCTGCTGACTCCCTATCGCCGCCACCAGCTTTATGACCAAGGGCTGCAGAGCCTGCGCCCATCGCTCCCCCAGCAAGCATGTCTGCGGCGATCTTGACCGGATTGAACAGGCCCCTCGCGCCGGCCTTCAAGATCTGTTTGGCTCTTGCTGCCCTTGTTGGCTTAACAGGAACCTCTCTCGGCTGAACAGAGACAATCGGCGTCCCTCCCTGAATTGACCTTCCTGGCCTAACTGTGCGTCCGCCCCCCGCAAGATCCTCGACCAGCGCATCCCTGGCAACGTTAGTTGCCCGACCACCTCGGTGCTTGGTCCGCACTACGGCCCTTCTTCCGCTCTTCGTTTTCCAATCCGCCTCTTCTGTTCGCTTGATTGGCGAAGACGGGAAGTAGCGAAACTCCCCCTCAAGCCCATACCCGGCAGGCATTCTTCTTGAGAAAACGTCATGCTTCTTGGCAATAGCGCGAAGGGCCTCTATCTCATCTTCAGAAAAGCGACCCCTTGTTTTAGGCTGAGCGCTCAGCCAGTCATCGTAAGAGACCATCGACCCTGGGACGCCGCTAACAGCGCTACTAACAGCGCCGCCCAAAGTCCCAGCCAAGGCAGCATCTCTGAGAAGGGTTAGCATATCCACTTCTTGATACGACGGCTCAAGCCTTACCGGCCTGGTCTCTAAGTCGTCGTACAAGGGCATCTCTATCTCCCGAGAGCTCGAAGCCTAGCCTCTAGTGCTCGTTGTTCTTCAAGTTCACGCATCAGCTGCTCTACTCGAGCGGCTCTCTCTGGGTCGGGAAGAGGCATAGCTGGCTGGAACTCAGCGGTGGGCATTCGATAGTCGCGCAACTCTGCCCCCAGTCCGGGGTCTGCCTGCGGCAGCATGGCCGGCGGGTAACTCTTGCCTGGAAAAGCGCTTCTCACGCCATAAGCGTCCCAGCGACTCTCGCCCGGACCAGGACTAAACCCAAGAGCGGGCCGTTCCTCGATGTAGGGGGGGAACCTCTCGTTGTAGATAGCGGGCAATTCGGTAGGGGGCGGGTTCCCGATGTAGTCAGGGAACTCCGTGTTGTACGGGTTCTCCTGGCTGAGCCGGCGGACGGCAGACGCACCTAAATCATTCATGACGGGAGACTGGGACCCGGCCAAACCCTCTCGGATTGCCCTGATTTGGTCAGCGTTTACGAGCTCATCAGCCATCTCTATCTCCCAGGAAGTTCAACCAAACCGTATCACACGTTCCCTACCACTTCACGCATACCCGTGAGGGTCGACGTAAACCCCGTCCTCTCCTTCGTGTACGGGTCGTAATACCGATACTCAAGCCTCGGCTCTACATGAACCTTCCTGCGCCTCCTCAAAGCCGTAAAACGCTTCCGAGACTCCTCACTCAACTTCCCCCAACCATCTAACCCCTCTAACTCAACCTCCTTCATCCCAGACAGCCTGGACGGTAACCAACCAGGGAAGCTCATCCCAGCCTCAGTCTTCCCAAGACCAACACTGAGCTCACCCACTAACCATTCACAATCCAAGTGAGTAGAGAAGAACCCATACACAGGGTTACCGCGCTCGTCAGATAAAGAACTGTTACGAGCAAAGTAAGAAACACCAGCCCTGATGCTCTCACCACAAGAAGTACAAGTTCTTCTTTTTTTAGTTTTTAAAACCCGCAGAGAATGTATCGCCATCTCCGCCCCTTACAGACATGTCTGTTATGTCTGTTATGTCTGTTAGTAAAGACTAAGTCTGTTAAACAAAAGTAATTACTAGTCTGACAAGTCTGTAATACCCCCCTACCCCCCAAAGACTTACCTGCCCAAGGTACCGCCGTCAAGTACCCCCCCCTCCAGGTACAAGTACCCCCGGTACCGCTAAAAAACACCCCCCCCCATACTCAGCATGTTCAAATGTATGGGGAATAAAAGTACAGCTCGTCGATACCCCCCGGTACAGGGTAGACGCGCGTCCGCCCAGCTGCGATAAGCCAGAGGACAAAAGCCAGTGACTTTAACAGTGGGTCGATTCTGGCTTTCCTGTATGATTTCAACTACTTACCTATAACTAAGCCCTAGCCTAAGCCCTAACACGGTAGCCTAAACGCTAGACTGGTCTATCCAGGCCGAGCAGTACCCCATCCACTAAGCTGAACGCTAGACTGCTCTACAATTCCCTTACAGGGAAATCGATATAGGGGCAAATCTACCCCTACCTAAAAGGCACACTGCTCTGGAGCTCCTGGCGGAATCGCTGTACTGCTCTGCGTTTCACTCTGGCTAAAAAAAATTCGGGCCTAAATGCCTGTTTTTCCTCTGTTTTTCCTGGTCAAAGTGTCTGTTCACCAATTAATTGGTCAGTTTGTCTGCACACAAGGTCAATACCTGCTAGCTTCGGTCATGGCTTTTCCTTCGGGGAAGGCGGCACGCAAGTAGTGGAGCGGCGCAAGGACTGTACCCCACATGCCTGCATGTTCATTGATAACTGAATACTGAGTAGTGAAAACGTCCAGTAGTCGCCCCATTTTCGGGCAAGCTGGAACGCTGGCAAAAGCATGCCGCTGCACTTGTGCAGCATGAAACGTTAGTCCGAGTGCCGACTAAGTGGCCGAGGTGGGACCCGAGGCGAGGACTCGTAACGAAGTGCAAAGATAGCTGCCGCCCTTGTGGCCGTAGCTATCGGGAACTGGCGAACGTGGGAACTGAGCAGCCGCTCTATACGGTAGGATTTATCCTGTCCCGACTAGAGTGCTTAAACGCAAACAGTCCCCGAAAAATGACGACGAAAAACGCTAGTAGCTACTCAGTAAAGCCATAGCCCTCTCAGGCTGAGACGAGTGCCTGAGACAGTGCGAAGCTTCCCCCACGTGGGTCTATACAGAAATGCAGCAAGCAAAAGGCTCTAGCAGGCCTTTTGTGGTGTCCCGTGGCGCGTACACGGGGCGGCGGCAGCTATCGCGCAAGATAGCCAGTCAATAGGCAAATCCGGACTTGTCCGGTATGGACTGAGCACACGAAATCCTTTTCTCTATAGCGGACAGTCGGCTGTTTTCGGACAGTCGGCTGTTCGCTCCTCTTAACGGTTAAAGCATCGCAGCTCGAAAATTTTTCCGGGCTGTGTTTAACCGTCCACCAATTAATTGGTGGACCAGGAGACTGAGAAAAATGGCTACTAACAAATTGCACAACGACAGCACCAACGCGAAGAAAAAGCTTCAGGCCCTCTATTTGATGTGTCTGGCGCGAGTTGCGAAGGCCACCCTTGCGGTGACTGAGCAGCCCTCTACTCGTGGTGTCTATCAAGAGGTTTTGGCAGCGATGGAAAACACGACTGTTGGCTTTCACTCTGAAGGCAATAACAAGCGTACTGATACCGCCGTCAAGATTCGCAAGTCCGGTCTTGAAACTAACGTCGCGTTTGGGGATTCATCCGCCGCTGACGTTAGCTTCAACCGTTCCGTTCCTGCTAACGAGACTGCCAGCGAATTCGTGGGTCGAACCATGTCTACCGTCGTTGTCAGTTTTCAGACTGAGATAGCTGCCGACAGCAAGGCTCTTGTGAAAGCCATCACGTCCCCCGGGGCAGGTGGCTTCCCTCGCGAGGCTACTGCAAAGTTCGACGGTCTTATGTCTCAGCACGGTGTCACTGTCAGCAACGCTGAACGGCGCGGAGCTACTCGCTGCGAGTTGGTCAACGCTGACGACTTCGCCAAGGAGATCGCCCTCGCTGATGAAATCATCGCTCTTGAGCGTGGTTTTCGCGGCCTGGACGAGAATGGCGTGGAGTTGACGCAAGCTGACTCCCGCGACGAGCAGGACGCGCAAGCTAGCGAGGAGATCGCAACCGCTGATCTCAATAAGCAAGAGCGCCAGGAAATGAAGGATGCCGGTCTGGTACTGGTCTGCGGGATGTATCTCCCGAAGGCTATCGCCAGCGTCATCAACGCTTCTATCGAGGCAATGCGCGAGGCTTACAAAGCTGAGACGGGTTCCCCTGCCTCAAAGGAGCAGGGCCGTCGCATCGCTGGCGAGGTTTTTCTTGAGTGGCACGCCGCTGGCGTGAACAACGCTGTCCGTATTGCAGCCGACAAGACCCCCAAGAAGGGAAAGAAGTCGGCTTAGCGCCCATGCTGGGGGCCACCAATTAATTGGTGGTGCCTCAGCCCACATCACAATCGTTAATTGAGAGTGAGAAAAGGAAGGTTAGTTGCTCTGCTCCTTTGAACCCGTGGACTAACCACGCAACAAAGGAGGTCGCCATGCGACGAGTCATTTACTACCTGTACCACCTTGCTCAAACCCTCTGGGTTTTCCGAGGTCGTCCGGCGGATCGAATCCGCGCAACGCACGGACTCTGGCTGGACTACAGGGGCGAGGTGCTTAGCAGCATCCGCGCCAACAGGGGCCGATAGGCCCGAGCCTACGGGCTCAAAAGAGCAGAGCGATTGACCTTCTAGAAGGATTGAAACGACGAGAAGCGAAGACCACCTGTCCAGGGAGAAGAACCTCCCAGGAATTCCCAAGGGGGGAGAGAGCTCCCTAACAAGGGGGTAGTCCGTCTTCTTGAAGTGTTCACCAATTAATTGGTGAACGGTGAGTTTCCACCAATTAATTGGTGAACGAGTCGCTTACGAATAACCGTGAGCGCAAAAGAGAAGGAGAAGAGTTATGCAGTTTTCAGAGCGACCTGAGAATCAGGTTGGGTTTGCGTGGGGCGGGCAGTTCGCTGAGGCGCTGCTTGATGCCGGCGTCAAGGCGAGCGCTGCCAAGCGCAAGCCGTCCAGGGCGAGTATTCCACGCAGCGAGACGGCCACGCGCATCGAAACGACACGAGTTTTTGGTGCGGATGGTTCGACGAAGGTGCTGCGTGAGCGTCAGGTCACCGTTCGGCTTGTTCACACGGACAGGACGGATGAGGTTGAGCGGCTGAAGGAGACCGGGTGGGTCTTCCCCGACACAGAGATCGTCGAGGAGGTCTAGCCTGGAGTGGGTAGAAACACAGCCCATGGGCTTTCACCAATTAAATGGTGGGGGTTCATGGGCTGGCTTGTGTTCATTCCGAATACAGGAAGGAGGTCGCCATGACATTGGCGCAAGAACTTTTTCGTCGATTCAGCAACAGGCTTGAGATCGGAGAGCGTTGGTTTCTAAAGGCCAAGGGCTACCGTGAGTCAGGCAATTATGTGGACGCTGACAACGCTCTTCATCGAGCCAACAAGTCCCTTGAAATTGCCGAGAGGGCTGCGGCTGATCTTCAAGCGCTTTATGAAGCGGCACTGCCATGACACTGGCACAAGCGAATGCGCTGATACGAGAGAGTGTGCGAGAGCAACTCTCAGTATGGCGCCTCCGAGAGGACTACCCGCCATACATCAAGACCGACTCTGACCACGATCCTGTGCCGACAGAGGAGGACACCAACAACAAGCCCAGCGATGGGCAGAGAGGAGGATGAGATGAAGAAAAGAATGAGCGGGTCGTTCGACCTTGACTACCTCGTCGAGAACCTTGGCTACGTCGACCAGTTCGGTCGGGTCACTGAACTGGGCTGGTGGGAGTTGGAGTTGGTGTCTGAGATGGACAGCCTTGAGCGGGTTAGTGATCAGGTTCACATCTTTCATGGCTGCCGCTGCCTTCGATTTCGCAGCGACATCTACGTCAAGCAGGACTGGACTCTCTTGGAGGTACGCAAGGAACTCGAGGCCACGTCCAAGGAGATTCTCTGCGAACTGAGAAAGAGGCACTTGGTCGCTTACGCAACAACCAAGCCCAGCACTGGGCGGAACTAGGAGGATGAGATGAGTGAACGAAGAGTCGGCCTTTCCCTTTCCTTTTGTATCAAGGCGATCATTGCCGGCGATGTTCAGGAGGACCTTGTTGACAAGATCGTATCCGGCACTCGCTGCACCAGCGAAGAGGACTGGGCGGAGTTGCTCAAGACTTATCGCGACGTTTACTGGAGAAAGAATCCGGACGAGGGGGAGGCTGTCTTCCGGCGGTTCCTCCAGGCAGGAAAGATCGAGCAACCCCGCCTGAATAACAACGAGGGGCACAGCATAGCCAACGGGTACTGGATCGACAGTCCCTCTGTGGCACCCACAACCAGTGAGGAGGATGATCGATGAAAACAGAAAGAGTCGTCCAGCGGAAGGTATGGCGACTTAGAGAAGAGCACAGCGTCGCCGAGCGGCAGGTTGCCGAGGCAAAGCGCCAGCGAAGCCTACTGAAAGACAAGTTGAGCAACGCTGAGTACATGCTCTACCAGATTCGGTTCAACGGCATTACTTGCGATGCCGATGAGTGCTCGACCCGGATGCTTCGCTTCGAAGCTATTGAAATCGACAACGAGTTCTTTTGCGAAGACCATGATTCCGGGGCAATTCCGCCCCAACCAACTGTCGATTAATCGACGGGAGGAGAGTGAGGATGAGAGATTCGATTGAAGCTCAGCGCTGCAAGGACTGTGGCACTGAGTTCTATCTGTCGCCGGAAGAGGATGTCTGCATTGACTGCATCGTTGGCTCGATGACCGCTGAGTACAGCGGTGGGTACACCACCATCACGCTGAGCAACGACACCTGGAGGGCGGTCTGGAACTTCATTGTTTATGCGCTGGAGATAATCCAGATGAACAAGGGGCTCCACCACAACCTGCCGAGCTGGCACGAGCCAGACGAGGAGGAGATCAAAACGGTCAGCACCTTTCAAAGGGTGCTGACTTCAATGTTAACGAGGCCCATCACTGGGCAGAAAGGAGAGTGAGGTGAATACATACACAATCACCATGCTGGTCAGCAAGGAGGGCGGGACGCACACGGTCGGAGCTGTGCCTGAAAGGACAGTGATGGCTAGGAACTATGCGGAGGCGGTCGAGATGGTCTCGGAACTCG
>Ga0208553_1000361_pt1 | contig 16565 bp, 5 predicted proteins | sample 6_EtaG_FD_184079 | JGI IMG/M metagenome (GOLD analysis project Ga0208553, IMG submission 184079) | Marine viral communities from the Subarctic Pacific Ocean - 6_ETSP_OMZ_AT15160 metaG (SPAdes) (version 2) | ecosystem: Environmental > Aquatic > Marine > Oceanic | place: Pacific Ocean | collected...
AGCTATTCATGAAGGCATAAAATGGAATAAGTTTCGTGGCAAAACGAGCTTTAGAGCAAAAGTTTTAACAATGCCTATTCGTCTTGCCGGCGTTGATACGACTCCTTTAGTTGGCGAAGCTGAAGGGGGGCAAGTTGCAAAAAAAGGCAACAAAATTGCTTTCAAAGGCAGAATTCTTGGAGATCCTTCTCCACACGATTGGCTGATAGATCCTTGTGATCTAGATGCCACAACCGATCCTGGTCTTGTGCTTAGAATGACGGCTCTTCATACAACATTTGAATCTGCAAACGATATTGTCGTAAGTGAGTCCACAATGCCCAAAATGGGCGATATAGTGAATATTGAACTGACCCCAAATGTGTTTTGGTATAATTTATCATTTGGAAAATTCACAAGTATTGCAAACCAAGCGGCACCTGGATCTGAAGGCCCGGCCGAATCTGCTGGGGCTGCATGCGATAGCTTGGAGAGCTTTTTTGAGAATATAAATTATGATGCTTTGGAAGGTGGAGGACATGCGTTTGAATATGCTGTTGGTGGCGCTGGAGGAACGTATTCGCCCGTTCCCAATGTAGCCGGCGCGCAATATTATCGATTTCCAATGTCATTGGATTCCTTAGATCCGCATGCGAAGCCTTTGTTTAAGGCTTTTATAGCTGAGCTAAAAACGATGGGCATCACGACTAATTATAATTCGATACGTCGATCTGTTAAGCACCAATGGGTGCTTTATGCTGGTCATAATGTTAATGTGACGGACAAACCATGCGATTCAAATCATCAATATGGATTTGCGATGGATTTGCGATTTGACGTACCTTCGGCGTGGGGGGTGCTCGATAACCGACAAAAGAGTCGATTATGTCAGAATAAATCAATATGCAAAGGATTGTCCTCAGATCAACAAACAATGCACAAAGCGGTGTATGATAAGATCACTATAGTTGCTAATAGGCATAAAATCAACTGGTATGGTACCTGGGCTGAAAGTAATGGCAGGTCTTGGATGGGAGATCCGCCTCATTTTTCTACACAATCAAAGCCGGGCAAATCGGATCGTAAAGAAGCATGCAAAAAATATTATTATGAAAGTGAAGGCGGACTTTATGATGATAATCCCAATAAGTGGCCAAGCGATTTTGAAGACGTACTGTGGCCAATCACAACAGGAGTGAAACCCGGTACGGGTTCGTAGCAAAATGGCTGATTATTTTAAAGAAGGAGAAAAGCTCGAAGAACGCGCTAAGAATATTCTCCAAAGCACATATCGTAGATTTGAAGCAAACAGGCCTGTTAATATGATACCGCCTGATAGTGGGCTATATGGCGCCTATACGCAAGATGTTGAAGTGCAACTAAAGCCTGCCGCATCCCAGCAAAGAGTTGGAATTAACAATGCAGAGATTATTTTTGGACCAGATCGTCCATCCGGCCTACAAGAAAGCAAATATATACGAAAGGGCGCCCTGCGAGCAAAATCAATAGATTTGGTAGTTGGGCGCATGTCCTCAATTAATAACGGCAAAGGCCCTGCATATAACCGGAGCGGAGATTCTCCCGAAGTCGATAATCATTTTGGCGCCGACGCCGCTAGAATTGTAATAAGCCATTTAACTGATATTGATACTAATTTTCAATTAGCAGATGGCAAAACAGGAAATATTAAAGGCCGTGCCGGCATAGGGATTAAAGCAGATGTAGTTAGGATTATTGGAAGAGAAGGTATAAAAATTGTTACTGGAAAGGCGCCTTTTAAAGGTATGGGCCTCAAAGGTGAAACGAATTCACGTGGCACCAGATTAGTTCCGGCACCCCCTATTGAATTAATCGCCGGCAATAATACAAGACCAAACTTTGTTCTCGGCGGCCCTTTAGGTTTAATAGACGTTGTAAGTACACTCCAGCCTCTTGTAAAAGGTGAAAACACGACTTACGCGCTAAAAGAATTAGGCAATATTGTAGATGAAATTTGGAGCGCTGTGTTTAATTTGGGATTAGTCTCAGCCGCATTTAATAGCACTTTGGGCGCGGAACCTCTTCTTGTGATCACAAAGGGAACCGCACCGCAAGCTGCTAACCAAGTCTTAGATTCAGTAATTAATTCACTATGGCATACAAGGTTTAATAAATCTATTTGGGAAATTCAATATCTTGAAGAATTTGGACACAGATATATTTGTAGTAGGAATGTAACAACTACATAAAGGCAAGTTATGGCAGAATCAAAATTTTTACAATACCAAGACAAAACCGGCAATTATCTTGTTGATGTTTGCGAAGACATTACAGACGTTCCCGAAGCAATTAATTGTCCAACTTGCAAACCAGATCTCTGTGCGGTTGTTCCAGACTGGAAAAGCAGAGACGAAAACACACCATTTTTTAATGCAAAGTTGTGTAAATATCAAGTAACCATTGTTACTCCGCTAACAACCACCAACTCTCCTGCAAACGCAACAGAAGAACAGGCATTGGCTGCTTTAGATTCTGTTTTTGAGCAATACAGCCGAAAAGCAGCCGAGTCTCTTGCTCTCGGATTTAATAAAAGTGTTACAGAAACTGCATATAATGTAATATTGCCTTCTCTTGAAAATACTAAATATTATCTAGACATCCGGCCTAATTCGAGATTAAAATTATCATATTCTATAGAACATAGTGTAATTGATCAGCTGCCAAATGCCGAACCAGAAGATAATAATGAGCCCGATGAGGAAGAAGAGATCTCTACCAGCGGCGGAGGCGGATCTGCCGAATATGTAGCTAATGAAGTTTCTTCTAATTTAATAATTGTTAGAAAAGCTTTACATTTGTATGAAAGATATCGTCTTGTATATGTTGCTGTTGATAATGGTAATTTAATATTTGAAAAGTCAAGAAAACCATTTAGTTTAAAGAAATATGGCGATCGAGGCATAGGCAAAGGCTCTTTGCTATCTAGAATTATTCCTGATTTAGATTCATTTTTAAATTCAAAAGGATATAATATTTTAGGAGTTGGAAAACCGACGCGAAGAAAAAAGAAAGTCTCTAAATTCTCCATCAAGTTCGGAAACAATTATAAGGTCACATCAGTAACAGTCAGCATAGAAGGCTGCGGCGCTGATCAGACAAAAACCTTTAGAGGAAAAAACATAAAAGCTTTAAGAGCAAAAGAATCCTTTAAAGATCCCACGGCCATGGCCTATTTTAGTCGTCTTGGTGAAATGGTTCAAGATATTACAGCCAGAGAGCCAATGCCATGGCTTGAATTTGTATTAAAATATACATATCCATCGATTTTTGAAACGTTCAATTATCCGATTAACGATAAGCCACCAGAAGAAACTGCCAAAAGTGCAGTAGTTAAAGCTCTTGAGCAAGGGGGCAAGCAATTAGGTCAAGATATTTTTGATGAGGCTTTTGGTTTGGGCGATGCAATTGCTTATAAGTTTAATAAAAAATTATGCAACGGATCATTCGATGAAACTCATGCCGAAAACATACGAATTGGTCAAGTTTACGATCCCGATACAGATTCAACAAGAAATATTTTTGTTGCCGCACAAGAACAAGCTTTTGAAACTTTAGAAGATCAAGAAGCGGTTTTTTCAGATTTATGCAAAACCATTCTTAATATGACCGGCATGGATACCGACGAAGCTAAAGAGCCAGAAGAGTCCGAAGAAGAAGGCACCCCGGCCGTCACAGCTCCTAGTGATAGTGCTCCTAAGAAAAATAACGCTAAAGAAATTTTGTTTGACTTTTTGGGTAAAATAAAACTTTGTGGTTTAACGGATTTAATGTTAGAAGTGACAAACTGTTTGATGGGCAATCTAACGCTTGAGGAATCTTTATCAAGTATATTAAGCTCTGCGATGCGCGCCATGTCTTTAGAAAGTTTTGGTGACTTTTTTATTCTTTTGCCTCAAGAAAAAAAGCAAGAACTTGATGCTTTAGTTAAAAAGAAATTAGAAAGTGGTGACTTTTTTGAAAATGAATCAGAATTTGGCAGGGGACAGCAAGTTTCAAATGCCATCGAAGACGCCACAACAATACGAAAGCCATGGACAGATCCAGAAGATTTAAAAGAAGAAGAAAAAGTTCGTTTTGGCGAACAAACAATAACAGAATCGGAAGGCAGAACTTTAGCTCGACAATATGATTTTCAACAATCCGGCAAAGAAGAACTAGATTCTGCTGTAATTATGGAAGCATATTTTCAAGCTATTATCGAAATTTACGCAGATGATTTGCTGCAGATTGTAGATATTTTGAACAAGTTCCCTGGCGCTCAAATTATCGCCAGAACTCTTGCTATTTTTGATTGTCCGCGCGCCCCTATTCTTGAGCCGAGCGCTATGGATTTTCTTAAAGATATCGAGCTTCCCTTTTGCAGAAATATTAGCGATATTACACTTCCAAAATTATCTAATCCGTTTGGATGGATCCCAACAAAAAGTGATTTTACAAAGATTTTGTTTGATGCCATGAAGTTGGCCATTCAAGAAGCAATTATGAGAGTTATTGTAAAGTTGATGATAAAAATTTGCAATCTTTTTGGTTCGTCCTTGTGTCAAGTGGCTAAAACGACTGGCGCCCTCATAGCAAGTCCGCTTAGTTCTGTTGACGATGGAGGGGAAACAACACAAGATCCGCTAATGGGAAATAGGCAACAAATAGCAGATATAATTAGAGATTCTATTGTAGGAGCAGATCCGGACGCGGCCACGGTTGATAATACAGTAAAAGAAATATTCCAATTACTTGGCACCGGCGCCGTAGAATTTGCTAACGAAGAAAGGCTATTAGAATTTGCTGGCGACATGTCTGCATCTTCTACAAGATTAGAACTTTTAAATGCTTTTTTGGGAAATCCAAATGAAGAATTTTTAGATATTATTGATAGTCTAATAGGGTTTGAATATAAAGAGTATAGAGAAGCACTTCCAAACAAAGAGTCGATACGAGAATTTTTTGTAAACATGGGCAATCTATTTCCGCCTCCGGTAAAAGATTCTATGAACGATTTTGTGAATTCCACCCCTGCGGATGATCGCCTCCCGGCTAATCCATCATTGTGTGCCGATCCCGATGAAATAGAAAACTTTTGTAAATTAAGAGAAGATTTATTAGCCGGCCGCGCAACATCCGAACAATCAAAAAAGATGTGCGAAGACTCAAGACAGGACTTAAAAGATGATTTGGAAGATTTAAGCTGTGCAATGCAATCTGGAATGGCCAATACACTGATGAACGCTCTTCCGACACTTATGTCAGCTCCTGGCTGTGATGATGGCGTAGTACCTTATGAATCTCCCGAAGCCGCATCAGTAGCAACTGGCGTTTTAGACAAAAGCTTACAACAGATTAAAATAGCATTTTCAACCGATATGCTCGGTAATGGTGGATTTTTGCTGGGTAAAAACGGCTGGGGGATGATGAACATGATCTTGGCCGATACAATGGGGAATCCTAGAACAGCTCACTCTCGAAAAAGCTTTTATAGTAAGAATTACGTTGATTTTTATGTAGACACTTCTGGAATGGATGACGAAGATTATGGAAAGTTTGGACGAATTAATCGGCAAGAAGGGGCATACCCAGCAAAAGTTGCAGAATGGCTTCAATATCAATTCAGCGATTCAGGTAGCGATCTACTTAGCGAACTGTCTTTTGAGAGCAACAATGATATATTAGAAAACAATACCTCTACCGTTTCACTAAACAATGTTAGAGGAATTGATTATATTCAATTGCCAGATATGGGATACAATTATTCTTTTAATTTGGACGCTCAACACGATAAGGTTAAAATAACCCAAAAGGCAAGAAAGCTTACTCCTGATGTAACATTTAAGTTTGCAGATAATGCCAAAGGATTAAGAAGTGGGCCCGCAAGTAAAGATTCATCTTATTCATATGGTTTTAATATCGAAATGTTTTTATCTGATATTAGGCCGCCCTTGTCAGGAAGCACTCTTCATACCAATCGCCAAAATGACAATGTAAGAGTCAAAATAACACAACTGAATAATCAAAAGGCAAAAGTCTACAGTAGTGCTGCAGAATTTTCAGAAGAGGAAGTCGATCCAATTGGCTCAACAAATGATACTTCGGGCGTTATAAATGATATGAAGTTTGAGTTTTTAGCAATTGATGACACGCTCGATATAATTGATAATAACTGGCACACTGCAACAAAAGGACTATTTGGCTATTATACAAAATTTGCCGATTCTTTCTCGGGGGAACAAAAATATTTACCTCAAATCGTTTTGTTAACCGAAATGCTAACCAAAGAAGGTGCATCTGCTACAAAAGATTCAGTAAAAGCAATATATGATTCTTTTGTCTCCGCTGCGTTGTTAAAGATGATTTCTGAAGTTGGAGAAAATGATGCTGCGTTTGATTATGGCGCCATATTCGATGACTTAGCTGCTGGTGACCTCGAATATCTAGTGCCAACAGGATATGATGATGCTGGAAGCCTTTATGCGGAAGGTCAAATAACAGATTCTGATGGAAACAAGCGACACATTACCAATAGAGATATGATTTTGGGCGTTAGTAGAATGCAATACGAAACAGAAAACGGAACAAGAGAAGGCCCCAATAGAGTTCATTATTTAGATCCTACGATTTCATTTGGAACCTATATGAATCCTGGGATTTATATTATGCCAGTTGAAAGCAAGGGCTGGTCTGGATTTGTTGATGTAATGTTTCCGGAACTTAGCCCTTGTAAGCCTCAGTTGACAGATTTAATAGATTTTGACGATATTCAAGATCTGATGGAAAGCAAATATTCAACCACACCAGAAGACGATCGATTAAAAGGAGCTGATGAATGCACTGTTGAACTGCCATATGATAGGATTTTAGGCAGACTAGATAAAATTGCACTAGAGGGCGTGATTACAGCTGCCATCCGTATTTTCACCAGTATTCATTTTATTAAAACTATCGCCACTTTTACTAAATTTGAGCCTAATTTCCCAAATGTCTTTAGCTCTCTATATGCTAACTATATTATTGAAAACATGGAAGAATCATTTAAAGATGCACAAAATGATTTTTTCGAATCATTTAACACTTTTAAAGATGAAGAGTTTTGGTATGCATTCTTAGAACAATGTGTTCAGCTATATGGCAGAAGAGTTGATCAAGATGATATTATCAATCCTCCTGAGAGCGTAATCAGGGCCCTAAACAAGTTAAACGATCTGCAAGAATCTTATGAATATCCCGACAAAGGTGAGCTTAGAAGTAAAAAAGATCTTGGAGATGTAGAAAGAATCAAAACATTAAAAAACTATAGAATTGAAAAGAATCTACAATTTGTTGCCGAAACAGAAGAGCACGCAAAGATCATTTTAAAAGAAATGGTTATGGAACAATTAAATCATATGAGTAAGAAATTTATAAAAAATCTAGATTTAGTTGGAATGGGCCCAGCAAGCGGCGAAAGATATATTACTAATTTAGATTATTACTTATTAGAAAACTTTACTCAAGGAAGCAAATTAGATTTAAATAAAGAAATAAAAGAAGAAATGATTGATCTTCCAACAGAAGGTGAAGAACTCTATACCAATGGAGGAGAATTTGCGGTATCTGAAGATAGAAGCGATGATATGAGTTTTTATAAAAAGGGCGAAGAATATATAGGATATTACCATGTGAGTGAAGATAGTGATGGAAACATTATGTATATGGCAGGTGAATCACATACTTCAGAACCCCACGATATTCTGGTTCCATTTTCAGATAAAATAAGTATTCCAATCGGAGATGTGGAAAATTATGGGTTTAGCGCCAGCGCCGACGCATCAAACCCGTTTGTTATAGAAAAATATATTTCTATCAATGAAATTAAATATTCTCCCGAAGAAGCGATCTCAATTATAAAGGAGAGCGATAGCCAATTAAATATTTCAGATATTTATCCCGGAGATTTAGATCACGTTACAGAGCCTTCTGGTAGAGTTGTTGGTCTTTCTGGCAAATTGGGCGTTCGTTATGGATTGGAATTCTCATTTTATATCGAAAATTCTAAGATTGAGATCACTTCTGTAGAAGTTGATGCTTTAGATTTAAAAATAGGCCAAATTCAAGCTTTTGAAGGAAATAGTAAATTGTTATTATGTTTAATCAACTTATTGACTGATGATAATAAGTTTAAATTAGTCTCGCATTATATTTTACCGTTGAGAAAATTAACCTCTGTAATGGCTATTTATAATGATATGGCGTTTTTGCCTTCAATCGGAGAAACAACAGTTGCAGATGGCTACGCTACTGGAGGTTCATCTAACTTCGATGTTAAACCGGGAATGGGAGTAGAAGTTGTAGACGGCGAAATCACAATGACGCAAAACGAAGGGTGGGCGAGTTATAAAGAAAGAGATACTTTGATTGCCGGCGCCGGTTGGTTTAATAAAAAATGGGATGATTGGGATCAGGTCTTATTGAGAAAAAGCAAAAACAGAATTAAAAAGCTATTTAAAACATACTATTTAAGAAGAGATTTTAAGATTGGTGATCTTGATTTAGATCTTGATCCTTCTATGCGGTGGTCTGGAAACTTGAGAGAAGCTTTAAGGCCCGCTCAAGGCGACAAACTCCTTCCAAAGTGGCAAAAATTTAGATTAAAACCAAATCCTTTTAATTCTATAGGAAAACTTTGTGATGACTAATATTTATACAGAGAGGTTCAAGAAATGTCTTCGTTAGCAGTATCGCTCCCAATAGAAGCCAGCTCCGCCGATGGCTTTCAAATGATTAAGGGCTTTCGGCGCTTAATAAAACAAAATCTAAAAATGCTATTACTTACAATTCCCGGCGAAAGAGTGATGGAGCCAAATTTTGGAGTTGGTTTAAAAACATATTTATTTTCTAACTTTCATCAAGATGTTTATTCTGAGATTGAAACAAAGATTTCAGACCAAATTGATTTTTATATACCAACAATTAGATTAAAAAATATTGCATTTTCTCCAAACGATCAAGATTTAAATATTTTGACCATTCATATAGAATATGATATACCTGCAATTGGCACACAAGATTTATTAGAATTTACTATTTAAAAATGAGGATTTTTTATGGCCGGCCAACAAAAGAAAATATTACCAATTGATTACACCAACAGAGAATTTGAAACTATTCGCGAGGATTTGTTACAAATTGCAGAAAGGTTCTATCCAGACACATTTCAAGATTTTAGCGAGGCCTCGTTTGGAGCACTAATGATCGACGCGGTTGCATATGTTGGCGACCAGCTTTCGTTTTATTTAGACTATAATATTAATGAGGCTTTTTTAGACACAGCTTATCAATATAATAATATTGTAAGACACGGCAGAATCCTTGGATATAAAAACCAAGGCCGACCCTCCACATATGGACAGGTTGCTATTTTTGCTTTAGTACCGGCTTCCACAACAGGTATTGGCCCTGATAAAAACTATGTTCCTATTTTAAAAAGAGGCACCACGCTACAGTCGCAAAGTGGCTTAAATTTTATCTTAACTGAAAATATAGACTTTAACGATCCTAAAAATCCAGTTGTTGTCGCGCGCGTAAATGATTCGACAGGCGCCCCAACATATTTTGCTATAAAAGCTTTTGGTAATGTTGTTTCTGGAAACCTTAGTCAGCAAATTATAAAATCAGGCCCTTATGAAAGATTCAAAACAATCTCAATAAATGATTCAAACTTTGCTGAAATTATTTCGGTATATGATTCTGAAGGTAATGAATATTTTGAAGTTGATTATCTTTCACAAGATATGGTTTTTAAAGAATTTGCGAATAAAAATTTTAAAAACGACAATGTTCCTTCTATTTTAAAGCCCTACTTGGTTTCCAGAAAATTTGTGGTAGTTAAAGAACGCTTTGAAACATTTTTGCAATTTGGTAGCGGTAAAGAAGGCGACAGTGATGTGGTGGCGAGTCCTCAATCGGTGGCCCTTAATATTTTTGGCAAAACGTACACCTCGGATACAACTTTTGATCCAACCAGATTAACGAAAACAGAAAATTTTGGAATTGTACCTACAAACACTACGCTAACAGTTACATATAGAGCAATAAACCCAACAAATTCTAATGTTTCGGCTGGTAGTTTAAATAAGGTAACTAATCCGCGTGTAGATTTTGCTGATAGGACCATTCTAGCTTCCAATAAAATTAATGATGTTTTGAACTCTTTCGAGGCCTCAAATGAGCTGCCAATTGTTGGAGATGTCTCGATGCCATCTTCAACAGAAATTAAACAAAGAATTTATGATACATTTCCAACACAAAATAGAGCCGTGACACAAGTAGATTATGAAAGCTTGTGTTATAGAATGCCAGAAAAATTTGGTTCAATTAAAAGAGTTTCCGCACAAAAAGACCCTAACTCGCTTAAGAGAAATATTAATATGTATGTTATCTCAGAAAACTCTTTTGGCAAACTAACTTTATCAAACGCAACAATAAAAGACAATTTAAAGACTTGGCTTAATCAATATAGAATGATCAATGATACGGTTGATATTTTAGATCCATATGTTATTAATGTAGGAATAGACTTTATTTTAAAACCGGCACCAACAGCTGAGAAGTTTTCACTTTTAGAGAGTGCGGTGACAGCGCTCCAAAACAAATACAAAACTGCATTTTTTATCGGAGAACATTTATATATTAGCGATATATATCAAGCACTTAAAGATGTTAAAGGCGTATTAGATGTTGTTAAAGTTAAGATCGTCAACAAGTCTGGATCTAATTATTCCAGCAACGTTATTAATATTGAAAGAAATCTTTCCCCAGACGGAGATTACCTAATTGTGCCGAAGAATGCCGTATTAGAAATAAAATATCCAAAAGTAGACATAGTAGGAAAGATTAGATAATGATCAAAAAATATTATGCCAATGCTGATAATACGATCGTAAATGCATTTAAGCCAAATTTAACAACTCGCGGAACTGGTGCGAATGCAGGACAATCAGATATATTAGAAACATTTTCAATTTATGGAAGAGAAGCAACAGCATCAGCAGAACTTTCAAGAATATTGATTAAATTTCCTATAGAAGATATCTCTAGCGATAGAACATCAGCCCTCGTTCCTGCATCTGGAAATGTTAGTTTTTATTTAAAAATGTATAATGCGGAACACTCTAAAACAGCTCCTCGCGATGCGATTTTGACTGTTATGGCGGTTTCTCAATCTTGGCAAGAGGGAATCGGCTTAGACCTAGAGGGTTATAAGGATCTCACACTTAAAAAATCAGGCTCAAATTGGATGTCGGCGTCCGATAGTGCTTATTGGACAGATATAAATGAAACTCTTTTGGCAGGAGGCTCTTATCATACCGCAACTGTAAATAATGCAGATGTAAAAACAGAAATTCATATTTTTAAACAAACCTTTTATAGTGGTTTAGAAGATTTAGAAATCAATATAACTCCTTTAGTTGAGCAATGGATAGATAGCACTTATTCAAATTATGGCATAGGCGTCTTTTTTACTGCAAGTCAAGAGGCGCTAGCGTCCGGAACGATGGACAGTGTAACGAAAAGAACTCCAGGCCATCCCGCTCTTGATGACGATGATACCACTCAAAGTGTGCTTTATAATCCAAGCGGCTCAACAAGGTCTTATTATACTAAAAGATTCTTTGGTAGAGGTTCACAATATTTCTTTAAGCGCCCTGTGATTGAAGCTCGCTGGAGTGATATTACTAGAGACGATAGGGGGAATTTTTATTATAGTAGCTCACTAGCACCAGCAGCAGATAACATGAATACACTTTATTTATATAACTATGTTCGCGGAAGATTAGTTGATATTCCAGCGCTAGGCTCAGATAAGCGAATTTATGTTAGCATTTATTCCGGAAGCTTTAATGATGTTGTTCCAACTTCTAGCGGATTACAGGTTTTATCGGCTGATAACGATTCTTTTGTTAGAAGCGACACCGAAGGCGACTATTTGCACGTAGTTACTGGGGGCATTGTATCAACCGGCATTTATTCTGCTTCTTTTGCATTCACCGGATCAACTAGCTTAAAAACGATTTATGACGTTTGGTTTACTGGAAGCATGAATACCGCAAATGCGAATGATGCTACAAAACAGTTTTTTACTGGTTCTATAGTTCCTATCACCTTAGAAGCTAGCCAGATTTCTCAAAGGCCAAGTCACTATCTTAGTGTTTCAAATATAAGACAAAAATATCATCCTGGCGAAACAGCAAGATTTGATCTGTATGTTAGAGACAAAAATTGGAGCCCAACAATTTTTACAAAAGCTAGCAACAATATAAGCACGAAGATAATGCAAAGCGCATCATATAGAGTTTATCGCGTTTTGGATGCGTTTGAGGCCATACCATACGGCACAGGAAGCGATTTACATACAGGCTTGTCTTATGATGTGTCGGGCAATTATTTTGATTTTGACATGGATCTATTAGAGCCTGGATATGCATACGCGTTTAAATTTAGTTTTTATGATTCTTCACTACAATCATGGATCGAACAAGATGAGGCCTTCAAATTTCGAGTAGAAGATTATGAGTATTAAAAAGCTTTTTGGAAACTTAGACAAAGCAAGAAATTACCTTTCAGACACAACAGATAAAGAAGCGTTCGATGCTGTTGAGTCTGGTAGAAATTTAAAAGCAATTCACAAAAAGCAACAAACGTTTGTTCCACAAGTAAACTATAACTTACCAGAAAATTTTGCCAAATACGGCTCCGCATATTTATATTATAAATCTTCAATTGAAAGAATTCATGATTATTATCCATATGATGGGTCCGATGCCGAAATAAATGAATATTATAACAATCTATTAGACATTGATCGTTATATACTTGATAATTTATATCCTCGGACTAATGGCTATATTCACTTATCTCAAGGCGGGTGGGGCTCTCAAGCATCAACAGAAGATGATTATGGCCTTCCTAGTACTTTAGAATATATTACATTTAAAGGCGGGCCCGGCACAGGATCTCTTGGTAAATCATTGGCGACATTAAGTCCGAATTTATATAACGATGTCTTTCAAAATGCCAACATTTATGATGAAGATATTTATACAAGTGCTGGCCTGCCTTCTACATATGGCTCTGGCTCCAGAGAATCAAATTTAAAATCCGATTTTGATAATGGTGTGACTGTTGAATTTTGGCTTACAACCGGCTCTGCAAATGATCTTGATACGCTAAATGGTAAAACTAAAAAACAAGTTATTTTTGATATGTGGAACAACGCAGGAGATAGTAGCATTGATTATGGTCGCATGACGCTTTATCTAAAGGGCGATGCATCCGGCACCCCATTCAGATTTACTATAGATTCCGGCTCATCTACTATAGGACTTAACGACAAAGAAATTGGTAGCAGTAATGTTAATGTCGACACTTTATCAGGCTGGAAACATTATGCATTTAAATTCTATAATACGGGATCTGATTTTATTGCCGAAATGTATGTGAATGGCGAGATAGACGATGTTAATGTATACAATAGCACAGTATCAGAGCTTAATCCCAAGAGCATGCAGGGAAGAATCGGCGCCCTATTATCCGGCCCACGCCCTCTCGGCGGCGCCGATAAGGCGGCCGCCGGCGCTGGAAAGCTTTCGGGTTCGATGGATGAATTTCGTTTTTGGAAAGCTTCTAGAACTGCAAAAGAAATTGGAGACAATTGGTTTAAGCAAGTTCGTGGTGGTGTAAATTCTGATATTTCAAATACCGATCTTGGAGTATATTATAAGTTTAACGAAGGCATCACTAGTGCCTCAGCCACAGATTCGGTTGTATTAGATTATGGCGGAAGAATCTGTAACGGTATCTGGTATGGATATCCAGGATCCAGCGCCAGAACGACAGATTCTGCAATTATTTTAGCGGGCCACGCAAAGTCAGAATATAAAGATCCAATTATTCGCTCAACGCATTCGGACGTATCATCGCTAAAAACAACTTTATTGAATAAAGGCTCATACCATGATTCTAAAAATAATGCTTCTATTTTAAGCATGGTTCCTTCGTGGATTATTGAAGAAGATGAAAGCCATGGCGATGCGGAAACATCACATTTAAGACAAATATGCCACATTGTGGGGGTTTATTTTGACAAACTAAGATTGCAAACTTCCGCAATACCGAAGTTTAAACATCAAATTTATACTAGCGCCTCGTATACACCGCTGCCTTTTGCAGAACACTTGCCACAATCCTTGGGACTGTATACTCCAGAAATATTTGTCGACAGCAATGTTATTGAAAAGTTTTTGAATAGAACAATTACTGGCTCTTTTGAGACAGATTTGACTGAGACCAAGAATTTAATTTATTTAAATTTATATAACAATTTAACAAATATTTTTAAATCAAAAGGAACTGAAAAGGCAATTAGGAATGTTTTTAGAGCATTTTATATTAATGATGACTTAATACGGCTTAATGCATATTCAAATAATAGTGTTTATACTCTCGATGATAATTTGCAGCAAACGCTGGTTAATCGTGCATCAATAAACTTCAACAATCCCAAAAATACTGCGGGTGTTGTTTTTGCAGCAGTAAGTGGCACAGCCGCAGATAATGGTGAGGCCCAAGGGTTTATTTCTGGATCTAATGGTGTTATGGTTGCAGAAGCAGGATATGCTTTTGAAGATATTTATGGCTTTACTGCGGAAGCAGATGTAATTTTTCCCAAATATTTTACTTCCTTAGACAAGATTAATCGACCGGCACAAAGTTCTTTGTTTGGCATGCATACAGCGGGAACAGCTAGTGCTGCAAATCTTGTTGGTACCGAAACTACTTGGGTCACAAACTTTGGTCCGACCGAACTTGGGCCAGATGCTGCAAACTTTCAAGTTTATGCGGTAAGAGATTACGACAAATCTAAGAATGTTCATTTCAGACTTACATCTTCAGTAAACCCATATATTTTTCCAGAACTGACATCAAGTGTTTTTTACAACGTTTACGATAACGAGGCTTGGAATTTATCAGTTCGATTAGAGCCGGTTAGCTCATCTGTGACAACCAAAACCGACTCTAAATTTATCCCAGTGGGCGAAACTATACCCAGCTTAGTTAGTGGTTCCACCGGCAACTATACATATAAATTGATTTTTAGAGGAGTCAACTCTAGGCTTGGAACAATAAAGAGTTCTTTTGAATTAACCGCTGCTATACCGACTAGCCGCGGCAAAGATATGTTAAGGGCCCCCAAAAGAATTTATGCCGGCGCCCACCGCACAAACTTTACATCATCTGTGTTAAGCGAAACCGATGTTATGATCGCCGGTGTTAGATATTGGGCGAAAAGCTTAGATAATATTTCAATCGATCAACACATTGTTGATATAGATAATTATGGAATTTCTGGATCATATAAGCACTTATCTCCAATTGATTTAAATAACACTGGTAGCTATTTTAGCCAAGGAGAAATAAAAAACTTTGGAACGCTTGTATTAAATTGGAATTTTGATAATGTAACCGGCTCCGATCCGGTCGGTAATTTTGTTGTTGAAGATATCAGTTCTGGCTCTAAAGAGACGAGAGAAAATTATGGCTGGCTAGGAAACCTCGGTGGGTATCAACATACTGGAGTAGGATATGGTTTTGGTACATCATCCACAGATGTTGTAATAAAAGACTCTATTAATGCGTTTAAATTCGTAAATCCAGAGCTTGTTGTATCCTCTGACATGATTAATATTTTGACAGATGACGATAGGGTCTTCGGCTTAAGCGAGAGACAAAGAGTTCCGAGTTATTATTATGCTTTTGAGAAAAGCATGTATAATGCAATTTCTGAAGAAATGTTAAAATTCTTTGCTGGTGTGGTTGATTTTCATACTGTTATCGGCGCGCCCGTAAATCGTTATCGCGAGAGATACAAATCTTTAGAAAAGCTCAGAGAAATCTTCTTCAGAAAAGTAACAAAAGTTTCTGATGTAGAAAAATTTGTTGATTATTATAAATGGTTTGATGATTCGCTAGCTATTATTGTTTCTCAATTACTTCCCGCTTCAGCCGATATGGTGCCAGATGTATATAACACTATCGAAAGCCATGTTCTGGAGAGAAACAAATATCAAACTAAATTCCCGACATTAGAAGCTCCTAGATCTCCGGATCCAGATAGCGCTGTTTCGACCACATTGGGCGCATGGTACGCGTCCAATGTGAGCCCTTCAGAATTAGGAGAAAGTAGCGATTCTGATACCGAGGGCGGCAGCGCTGACTCTCCTTCTTCTTTGGGAAGAACTGCTGTATCTAAAACTTCGCTTAATCCCTATTTCTTCATGTCTGGAAGCGAATTAGAAGACATCTCCTCTGCCAATCGTGCCACCGCAAGACCAACAGATCGTGCGTATAGTTATTGGCTTCGCTGGGCTCCTCGAAATGCATCAGAAATATCTTCGAATAACACAGCAGTTGACGATAATAGAGAAACGTTACGTAAAATAATGCATTCGCAGCCACGCCTAAGCTCTAGTTTTAGCATACCAAAACTTTTTACTAGCGCCGGTAGATTTTATACCGGATCC
>Ga0208553_1000365_pt1 | contig 16470 bp, 11 predicted proteins | sample 6_EtaG_FD_184079 | JGI IMG/M metagenome (GOLD analysis project Ga0208553, IMG submission 184079) | Marine viral communities from the Subarctic Pacific Ocean - 6_ETSP_OMZ_AT15160 metaG (SPAdes) (version 2) | ecosystem: Environmental > Aquatic > Marine > Oceanic | place: Pacific Ocean | collected...
TAACGGGAAGAATAAGGACAAGATAAAAGTAGATGGGAAGGTAGGCCCTAACACTATCAAGGCGACCGCTAGGCTGGAGTCTGACAGGTTAAGGGCTTATCGGATCATGGAGTACGCCAGACTGGCTCTTACAAGGCCTGAGCTGGAAAAATATTACTATGGCTGGGTAAAGAGAGCAATGCATGCCTAGAGCGTTTTACAATATGAATGACTTCTCCGGTGGTTTGAACGACGCTGTTGATCCACGTGATATCGGTGAGAACGAAATCTCTGAGGTTAACAATGCGGTGATGGACAAAAGGCGTTCTGTTAGACCTATGGGAGGGGATGTGGCACATACTGAAGTTCCCAGCGATACTGCCGGACATATAACACCCGGCTATGGTGCTTTTGTGTTTGGGTCAGATCATGAGAATGTTCCGACACTGGCGTCTGCGTTTGCTACAAACAAACTAGCCTTTTCACAGGCTGGAGATAACGATACTATAGTAGATGATGATAGTACTTTTGTTTCATTGGGCTTTCAGGCTGGAGATATTATTAGCATTACTGGCTGTACAGACGAAACTGGAAATAACCTAGCAGGTTTGACAATTAAAACTGTGACAACCAGCACAATCACACTTGAGGAAGATGGTGTCTTTACCAATGACGCTAACGAGGCGGGAACGGTCACCATTACAAGGATTGGTGGAGGTCTAGATACTGGTGAAGAGTGGCTTGCTGTTATGGACTCAAAGACTGCTACGGTTGATCTGTATGATCTGAAGGGAGATTCCTTTACCGCCGGGGCTATAGACCTAGGGACTGTCACATCTAAAGGCTACTCCGCTAATAATCTTGCTTTCAATGACAACTCTGGATCAGACGCTAAGGATACCATTGTATCAGATGCCGGAGTAACCACTTTTATTGCCACCGGCTTTAGAAAGGGTGATATACTTGGTATCTCTGGGTGTGATGACGAAGATAAGGCTAACAACCTAAATGCGGTTAGGGTGTTCAATGTAGCAAATCACACCCTTACATTAGACCATAGTGGTCTTTTAACTACAGACGCTAATGAGTCTGGCACACCATCTCTTACCAAGCTCACACAGGGTGTATTTTATTTTGCTGATGAGGCTCTTAGGGTCGCTGATGCGTCACTTGGAGCGGCTACAGAACCTCGCTGGTATGGCTTCGTACAGAGACAGCATTTTGGATCGCTAAGGCTTACGGCTAATACAAGATTTAAAAACTGGTATGACAACTCCAACGGCCTTGCGGCACCTACGGAGCTTACTATACATGCATCTGCTTACCCCTCAGCCGGCACTGGCTTTCAAATTACTATCGCTGATGTAGCGTCTGGCGGTACTTATGAGAATTTAGCCTATCAGGTAGCCACTAGTTTTATCTATGATGGCAATCAAGAGTCTTTACTTTACGTTCCCACATCCAACCATACCTATACACCGGGTGGTAATAATTATACACTTTCAGTTAGTGTAAGAGCTACAGCCGCATTTGATGAAAGAATAAGTGGGGCGAGGATATATATACGTAAGAACGATACTGATGATCCTTGGGCGTTACTGATGGATATTGACCTTGCGGACGGTGTACGTGCGGAAACATCAGGTGACTACGCCGCTTGGACACTAAATAGCGGGGATCAGGTTTATGTCAATACAGTCAAATCACTATCTCCAAGCCTTGAGACCTATGAGATTCTCAACGGTTTCTCTCATGACGAGAAGAAGATAACCATATCCGGTGCGGGTGAAGGGTACAAAACAGCCGTGGTGGCTAACAGGCGATGTTTTGTAGCCAATGTAAAGACCCAGAACGAGGAAGGTCAGACTGTGCAGATGCGTGATCGGCTCATGTATACACCTATCGGCAAGTTTGATACATTCCCCAGAAGCTTCTTCATTGACGTTGTGAAGGGTGACGCTGAGGAGTTTACCAGTCTTCAGGAGTTTTCAGACCGATTGCTGGCTTTCAAGAACAAGAAGATGTATATCATTAACATCGCTTCCCCATCCCCAGCTAACTGGTATGTGGAAGATATTAAAGATTTTGTAGGTGTGGAACACCCCTATGCCACCACCAAGACAGAGTTTGGGATCGCTTGGTGTAACAAGTTTGGTGTTTACCTGTATGACGGTCGTGAGGTGAGGAACATATTATTGAACCGTATTGACGAAACAACATGGCAGTCTTTCTTTCAGCGGGATACCCTCATCGGGTACAATCCCAAAAAGTATTATCTGGTCATATTGAAAGATGCATTTGCTGATACTGGTGATGTATATGTATATGACTTTCGTACCAACTCATGGACATACGGGCAGTCAGCTTTTGGTGACAACTTTAACCGAACCAATATGGTACCAGACTGGAACGGGAACATGGTCACAGTCTATTCTAACAAGAGTACAGGTGATCTGGTCTGGAACGGTGTTAACACAAACTGGGAAGACTTGTCTGGTGGTAACGACTGGGAGGCTGTTGCCGATACTTACAATGTAAAAGAATGGTCAGACGCTCTAAGGGATGTGGCCGCTACCAAGTTCGCAGTGGTGACAAAGGACATTGATTTTGGTGAGCCGGGAAGAAAGAAGAAGGTTTACGGCGTGACACTGACATATAAGAGTGATAATGACCAGACACAGCCTGTTTATTATGATACTGACGGTGGTACAGGTTTTGCAAGTCAGCTTACAGGTAATTTTAGCGGCACCGGTTCTGGTTGGAAACAGGTTCGGGCCAGACCCAGTAGCCCAATATCCTGTCAAAGCATAAGATTTAAAATTCTGAATCCCTCAAACGCCACAGGGACTTCAGAGGGTGTTCAGATCAATGACCTAGCTGTAGAGTACAGACCATTATATACGAGGGTGAGTTAATGCCTTTAACAGCAGAGGAAAGAAGATTAAAGAACAGTACCCAGAGTCCTATCTCTATATCAGAACATCCGCCATCACTTAATCAGATGGCTGATGGAGAGCGGAGATACGCACGTTTACCGGGGAAACATCTCCGGCTCTATTTACGTCTGGGTGCCAAGCTATACTATTCAGAGTTCCTACCCGTAGAGGTAAGTGGTAGTAACTGGGAAGATTTAACATAAGGAAGTTTTATTATGCCAAGCATGTTTGAAGCAATGAGAACATCTTTTGAGACACAACAAGGCCTTACTGAATTTAAGGGTGAGGCGGCGGCTCGTCTCAAATACACTCAAGAGAAAGAAAACATTACAGACGAGATTGCCAGACTGGGACAGCAAGAAATAGAGTCCAAAGCGGCATACGCTAAAGCAGGACAAAAAGCGCAAAAGAAATCCACTAAGACATTTTGGACTAAGTTAGGTGGATCAGTGCTAGCGGACTGGGCGTTAGATCAAGGTATAAAGCTCGCTCTTCGTACTGCAACTGGTGGAGGCTCTGATGCATTGTTAGCATTAAAAAAACTTTATGATTTTACCAAGAAAACCAAAACCGGTAAAAATATAAAAAGAGCCGCAATGCTTGCTCATGCCGCATCAGGTGCAACTAAAGAAGGTCAACAAGAATTAGTGCAGGAACTGGAGAAAGCCCCCGGAGAGTTTGAATTTATAGAAGAGCCGGGTTCTGAGTTCCTATCGCCAGAACGGAAACGTGCTGAAGAAGCGGCGGCAGGTCTTGAAAGGGGACGGGGAACGATGAGGGAAGTGATGGAAGGTGCATATGAAGGTGTTGGTCGTGCGGATTTTCTTTCTCCTTCCGGTATAAAACAGATGGTGAGCGGAGCACAGGCTTTTGGCGCCGCAGATATGCTTGTCAACATGGCTGATTTTGCCAAGTTATTTGGCTCAAAACAGTCTGTGGTAGGTGAGCAAGCCATTGGTAAGATGGCAAGCCTACAAACACCGGAAACAGCAATGCAAACAGGGGTTCTAGAGATGCCACAGGCACCTAGCCTTAGCCCCTTTCAATCTAGTGGGAAACCATGGCAGGAAGTAGTTTCTCAGGCGGACAAGCTTGAGCTTCCGGAATTAGCTTATCAGGCGGCACCTACCGTTACAGAGGGAACGGCTCAGGCAAGCATGGCACAGATGTTTGGAGGTACACCACAGATGGCATTAGGACAAGCTCAAGGTATTGCAGGCACATCATCTCAATTACCAGCATTCTTACAAAATCTTAGCGGCTCAAAGGCACTACAGATAGGTCAAAAGTATAACCTTGACGAATACTCTATAGCGGAGTTGATGAAACAGATTAGTACCCCCTATACAAATGTTGGTGCTTTTGGTGCCGTGGGATAAAGGACAAAGCTAATGCCAAGATGGGGTAAAAATGTTCCTAACAGTTTTCTTGCAGACATGCGGAGACAAATGTCTCTTACCGGTAATGTACCCGGTCAGTTTACAGGTCAACAAGACACAGTTCAGGCTCGGTTAACACCCGGAGAGTTCGTTGTGCCACGCAATGTGGCTCAACAGCTATCACCAGAACAGAAGCAATCATTACTTGGCGGTCAGACCCCTAATGGGCAAGCTGGTACCAATGCGTGGTCTTCTCCACTAATGCCTCAACTAAACACAACAAATCAATCCCCAGCTAGATATCAGGAGGGTGGGGATGTATTAGGAGATGCTGGACAGATGGATTGCCGTACAAACGGATGTCCATCGGGACAGAACTGTGTACCCGGCCCAATGGGAAGTTATGTCTGTGAGCAGTCTACCGAACCTCTTGAAGGGACACGCACACTACAAGACCTTCTAGATGGTGAGGGATTTGGTGATTTCTCTGAATTTGCTGATCTATTTGGTGACGATGCAGGCACGGCCCTTGCTGAGAGATATGGTGTCAGTGCAGATGTTGCCAAGAAATATGTACTTCCATTTGAAAAAGATCGTTTTAATAAAATGTTGGCTACAATTCCAAAGTGGAAACAGGAAGAGGTTTTCAATATTACCAAAGATTTTCAGATGCGTGTCGCCCGTAAAAACGAAGAGCAGGCACGTGTTACCGGTCAGACTGACATTGCAAAGCAACGTACCGATGAAATGGATGCACAGACCCTTGCCATCTTCGGCAAGGAAATGACCTCAGAGCAATATGCTAACCTTGATTCTACACAGCAGGCACAATATTTCAATATGGTGGAGGAGACACTTGGTGAAACAGTTACCATTGGTGGTTTAACTGGTAAGCAATTATCCGCAGAACGGAGACGGTTAGAAGCTGAGTTTGGGGAGAGTCCCGGTGAACTTGGTGGATTGCTTGGAGCAGAGTTTGAAGAAGCAAAACTACAAACCGAGGCAATGTATGGTGAGAAAGAAGCAAGAGAAACTGTCATTGAAGGTGCTGAGGCAGTAGGTGGATTTGAGGGAGCAAGACTAAAAGAGATTCGCAAACAGCTTGAGTATCGTTATGGAGCAGATTTAGCCGCAGAGGGCTTAACTGGTGGAGCCGCCTCAAGAAGATTGGATGAGATGGCTAAACAGATTAGTGAAGAATACGGCGACCAAGAGGGAGAGCTTGCTGGGCTTAAGGGTGAGGAACTTACCGAGCGTCAACTTCGCATTACCAACCAACAGACAGAAACAGAAAAACGTCTAGAAGCCCAATATGGTAAAAAAGAGGTAGTAGACCCAGAGACAGGGGAAGTTATAGAAACCATTGGCGGGACAGTTAAGAAAAAATTAGATGTTGCACAAGACAGGCAAACAGAGCGTCAGCGCCAACTGACTGCCCGGACAGAGGAAGAAACGGAAAGATTAGAAGCACAGTACGGTGAAGGTGAAATAGATCCCATAACCAAACAACCAGTTTCAGCCCTAGCAGGAATTACTGGGCAGCAGATTCAAGATCGAGCAAGGTTGGCAGAAGAGGCCTCTAGGCGTGAGTTTGTAACCGGAACACAGGGACTGCGTGAGAGTATGTTACAACAGTCTATGCAACAACGCATTGCTGGCCCTCAGACCCGTGGTTTTGCCGCGGCTGGCGGGCAGTCTTTCATGCAACAGATGCAAAAGCAAAGAAGTGATGAAGCTTATACCAATCTAAGGTCTAGTTTGGCCGCCAGTGCGGACGAAATAAAATCAACACGTGATATTCAAGAACGTCAAGCGGAAGAAGCAAGAAGACGTGGCTATGCAAGTGTGGAAGAAGCACGTTTAGCAGGTGAGTCTGGTCTTGATATTGCAAAGTCTGAAATAGATATAGCCAAGGAAGAGGCAAAAGAAGCAAAGCGTGCCGGATTCGCCAGTACCGAAGAAGCGGCTAGGACAGGTACACGTGCTGTAGAACTAGCTGAAGATGCGGCACTATTACAGGCTGGCAGGGAAAGATTTGCTTACACAGAAGAAGAATTACAGGCTGAGGAAATGGCAAGGGCTGGTAAAGAGTCCTTACTTCAGCAGGTCGGTCGTTCTGGGGAAGCCGCAAGAGCCGCTGAACAAGCAAGGGTCTTACGTGAGAACCGTGCAAGAGAAGCGGCAAAAGCTGGTCGTGAAGGGATTGGATTAAAAGCTTTAGAGGCCACAGAGCGTCAACGACAGGCTGGTGAGCAGGCTGATATTGCACGTTCGGTAGCTGAAGAAGCTAGGCGAGCAGGCCAAACAGGTGTAGACCTAACAGAAATGGAGTTAAAGGAAGCCAAAAGGCGGTCACTAGCTGGTGTAGAATCAGAAGAACAGCGTAGATATGCAGAAGTTGAAGGCTTTCTAAGTGATTATATTAAAGGTTCTCAATCCACAGCTTTGAGACTGCTAGAAATGGGTTATAAGACTGAGGACGAAGAAGACGATGACACTGATCGCTGTCCACAGGGTACAGTCCGATGTCCTGAAGGATCAGATTTAGCTGGTTCTTGCCAACCAACTTCAAATGATTGTTATGCAACAGACCCAGACCCGCAATGTGGGCCAGAGCCAATCGCATCAACAAACCCAAAGGCTTGGGAGAAGTGGAGTCAATGCATGGCAGGACAGACGGGAGACACAATCGACACAACCGATACGGATGAAGTTTGTGATCCCGCATGTACAGCTACACAAACATGTGTTGATGGAACATGTGTTGAGACTGGCGGTGGCGAGCAGGATTGCATGGTAAAATGTCAAACATTAACAGATAAGGCGGCGTATGAGGCATGCGTTGCAGAGTGTGCAGGTACATCCCCCACACCTCCAACCACAAGCACCCCCCAACAACAAGTATGCGAAAAGTGTCTTGCCGACAACCCTAATAACACAAGTGTATGTTATGGAGAGCATGCCGGGTCGGCGTGTGGGCCACAAGCACCGGTTACTCCGGGCGCAACACCACCACCAACAACACCAACACCGGGTTTTACCACTGGCCCACCAAAAGAAATAGGTATGGCATACGGCGGTACAGTACCACAGGGAAGTTTTCTTAATGATATGTTAGTTCGAGGATTTGGAGGTCGCAAATGAGCATAAACAAACAAGGATTAAAGAAGTATGTATTGGATACATACAAGGAAAAGCACCGATCTTGCGGCAAGTGCCAGCAACGGTGGAAAACAATGAAAGATACTATCAAGCCCTTACAACAGGCACCTCAATTTTTAGAGAAGAGAGCGCAACAAAGCAGAGAGGTAAAGGACTTATTAACAATGCTTTGGGGAGATAAATAATGCCGAACGGAAGAAAAGAACCTTGGGAGGAACTTGGTTATATAGCTCCTACAGGTTCACGAGTAATAACAAAAGACCCACTATCTTCGCTTACGGAGCCTGATTCGGCCCTCTTTAAATGGCTAAACAACATGACCGCCTACGCCAAGGCGGAGGAAGCGACTGAAAAAGCCCATCAAAATAAAATGGAAATACGTAGTGCAGACACCAAAGATGCTACGAAGCTCCAAAAAATGCAGGCCCAACAATCCATGGCGGAGCTTACTGAGCGGTTTGGACATGATATGACACTGGAGCAAAGTAGAATGTTCAGGGCAGAGGTGGAGACTATGAGAGAGCAGGCTGAAGAAGACCCTCATGGCGCTTCTTCTAGAGCGGAATCAATGCTTCTCGATCCCAAATTGCCACCGGAGATGAGGAGCCTTCTTCAGTCTAGTTCAACCCTATTCAAGCAGAAGTCAGAACGCAAGGATGAACGTGTAGCCCTTGCAGAGGAAATGCATAAATATATATCAGCAGAATCAGCGTTAGAATATACCCAGAAGGACTTTAATTCTAAGGTAACGGAGAAATTTTCAGATGGGACTAGTAAGCTTACAGTTGGAGAACAAAACTTTTATCTTGGTCAGCGTGACACCGCCCTCAAAGCGCAAAGGGCTAGGGAGCCATATCAGCAACGAGTGCTTTCTGACTTGAGGGCTGAGTTTTTTTCAGCAACCGCAAATTATGAAACAATGAAAATGGCAATGGAAGGAACTTTTTCTTCAAGCCAGATCGAGACAGCGGAAAATGCAGTGCGTTCTGTAGAAAAGGACTTGAATCAAGCTCTGGCTGGCAGGTTCGAGGATATAGGCGACCCAAAGTATACATCGACTGCCAAATTTTATGAGGCTATAGTTCTTTCCGCTGGGCATAAGCTTACCGATGAACTTTCGCCAGAGCTCGATGCGAAATTTCACCAACAAGCCGCTGATGCATATCTTGAGTCGATAGGGAAAAAACGAAAGAAAGACAAAGTAACCACCATATCGCCCGACAAGGTTCCTGCTGGTGTTTTCAAAGCAAAAAATAGAATTGTAATGAAAGGAATGCATGGAGAAGATATGGGTAAGGAGATTACAGTGTCGGGTCATGAGGCTAAAAAGCTTCAAGATGCGGGTACACATGATTTTGTAAGGGTGGCTTATGTGGAATTTGAGAAGCCAATGACCCGAGAGAGCGTGGAAGAGGTTGCTAGATTAACACCGGGTTTTGCTCCAACATACATTCCCCCCGGTGCAACTGTTAAGTTCCCAGCTTCTGTAACTAGGGGTGCCACTATTAAAGCCAAAGATACCGGAGATGACTATAAAGTAATGCGTGTTTTAAGACCGAAGGGTGAACCAGAATCTGTTGTTCTTCGCAATCTTAAGACTGGAAAAGATTTACAGCCAATCCCATACGCAGAATTTGCACAAAAGTTTGGCGGTATTTATACAGACCCCAGTCTCATTGAAACCACCAAGTAAATGCCTTACGATCCAGTAGCAACCCATCAAAGGATTTTAGAGCTTGCTGGGGAATTTGGTGCTCCCGAACCGTCTCCCCTATCAGAATATGTTCACCCTAATTTTGATTATGACTATGTAGTTGAAAATCTAAGACGCCGTGAGCTTGCTAAGGCTTACAATCTCCCAGTACAAGATAAACCAAGAACGATGTTCCAGAAAATTGGGGATATCTTTGACTCTAAGGCTAATGTAGATCAATCAGTATATGGTGCATTGTTGGCGGAACACCCAGATCAGATACGTACTCTTGATGCATCCATTGCCAAAAAGAAGCGGGCAGAGAACAAAATAAAACGTGTAGCCGCAAGGTGGACATCTGCCATTCCTATTGTTGGCCCTAAACTCTCAGAGAGTGCCATGGAGCGATCAAAGGTGGATTTCAACCCCATGGAATTGTCAAGAATGAAAGACCCCAACTCTCCCAACTATGATCCCCTTTTAAAGGGAATCTCTGTAGGATTCGGTCAGTCCATTGGGCTAAGGGATGTAGAAGACCTTGCTATCACTCTTACCCGCTTTGCCGGTATCGGTGGAATGACAAAAAGAGGGATTGGACTGATTGCCACAAAGTTTGGTAAGGCAAAAAAGATGAACGCTGTTCTAGAGGGTGTCGATGAAGCACTTGCACTTGGTGTTGCCGCCAAGGGGATAAAGGGGATTCGTGCCCACAGAATTGCCAAGACAGCTATTGATTTTAATATAGACGCTTATTCCAACCTCTGGCCTGAGCTCTCACAGGAAGGTATAGCAATGGAAGACAAGATCAATGCTATGGTTTCGACCTTTCCACGAGCCACCATTGAAGCTAGTTTGTTTGGCTATTTTGGTGGGGTAAAAAATGTAATTGGTCAATATGGTGGTATGTTTGGGGCTGGATATGCTTCAGCGCTACACAATGGAGCAGACCATAACGAGGCGTTTAAACAAGGAGTCTTGTTAACTGGTATGCATTTTACCAATGTTTTGGGTGTACGAGGAAAGAAACGATTAGAGGAGTGGGGGGAATCCAATAAGATATCCCCAGAACTCATTAAAAAGGCAAATAACAGGCTTGTAGAAATACAATATAATAAAGATAAGGATATTTTCACTATTGAGAATCCTGAAAAATATGGACTACAGCGCCCAACGATAAAAGATAAAGATGGAAATGACATCCCCGATCCCGATGGGGTTGGTGCATTTCAGATTCTAAGGAAAGCAGGTCAAAAGATACGTAAAAGAGGCTCCCTTACAATCAGGGATTTAGAAACAGGAAAGGACATTACACTTAAAGGCAACACAGCCGGCAATCTTCTTACAGACCTATCTTACCGCCCAACAAGCGATCAATACGCAAATACTGGAAGCGCACTCCGACAACAAAACAGATCGCTTATAACACAACTTGGCTATTCAGGCAATTCAAAGGGAGAAAACATTGTTCAAAGAATTAGGAGAAAAGTTACAGGTGCAACAAGGGGAGAGGTTGGTAAGGTAAAAGAGGGAGAGATACCATATTGGTATGATCTACAAAGTCCCAATAAAGCGCAACTTGCTAAAGATGCTAGGCGGTATAACTGGGATGTGGAAATCCCAGTGGGTGCAACAAAGGATCAAATGATAAGCCTTATAGAGGCGACAGTCCCAAGGCAGGTCGGGAAACGACTTTCTTCTAAAGGTATGTCAAATGAGCAGTTACTTAACGAAATAAATGTGTGGAAGAAAACATTGGCGGAGCGAACAGTCTCTCGCCAACTAAAGGATGGCACATATTCGTATAAAGATACCGACATGGGTTTAAAGGTTCACCATGGAGCTGGGAACATCATTGTCAGCGTCCAAAAGAATGTTCAAAGGAAGTTAAAAGGTGATATGCGAGCAGAACAGCGAGCAAAGGATATTGGGAAAAGAGCAATAAAGCGTTTGGATGAGCTTGGAATTAAAGAATCTGACCAAAAGACGATCTTTTGGGCGGCCGCCGGACACCAAAAATCCTTGGATAAAGTTTCGACCTCTAAAGAACTGACAGAGGGGTTGCGATATTTCCAAGATCAGTTTGCCATTGCTGGTGAATATGGGCTAAAAGAAGGTGTTATTGAAAGCCTGAAAGAAAATTATTGGCCGGGGATGTACAGGGGGGATACGAAAACAAACCGTGAAAAGGTTGATGCCTACACTAAAAGGAATAAAGGGTATTTTGAAAGCCTAGAGCTTACTCCCGGTTCTCCTAGAGCCCGAGAAAAAGTATTTGAAACTCCAGAGCTGGCTGAGGCGGCAGGGTTAGAGCCTATTTATAATATTCCCTATGCACTGTCTAAGTGGTGGCAATCTGTTGGAAACGCCGCTAATTCTAAATCTTTTATCCAGAACATGAAGGACATGCCCGGTTTCCCCGATGGGGAGTCGCTAATTACTAGGAAGAATATAAAAGGTTATATACCAATAGAGAGTACTGCACTCTCGGAGGCAATGACCGGACACCCCAATAATAAGATTTATGCACATCCAGAGATTGCCAGTGAAATAGCTCATTTGTATAACCCGTGGAAGCCCAAAGACCCGACCTATGCCGCCGCTTACGCTAAGTATCAAAAGATACGATCTAACTTTAAAAGACTTATCATGATGAACCCGGTTATACACGGGTGGAATATTTACTCCGATGCCTTTGATGAGCTATGGCTCAGTAGCTGGAACAATGCTTTTCCTGTTTTTAAGACCGCAAGACTTACAGGGTTCACCCCAATACCATTTTTAAGGGCACCGGAATATGGAGCAAAGACATTGTTAGACCCAACCGGAGCACGGGGTAAGGCTAAACTTGAGAAGATGTATAAGCAATGGGGGTTTGATGGTACCACAGATGGTCTAAGGGATTTGATGGCAAGACATGGTGTCAATACGGAAGGTCACGGTCTTGATCTGGAAACACATTACGGCAAGCTTTTCCCAGAGCTTCAAATGAATCCAGATGTTACCGCTAATAAGTTCTCCATCAGTAAGATAAGAGACTATTCTGATCAATTACTGTGGGGTCGGATCGTAGGTGGGGCTCAGGAAGCTGTCTTTGCAATGAAGTATGCTCATTTTATGGGTACGAAGAAAGGCACAAAATTACTAAAGAAAGGAAAGGGTGAGTATTTTACCAAAGAAGAGGCTGGTGACATGGCCGCTCATTACGTCAATGATCTTTTTGGTACCACTGGCAAGGAAGTGTTCACCCCCACAGAGGCGGCAACCCTTAATATGATGTTCTTTGCAAGGAACTGGACGATCAGTAACCTGAGACTAATATCTGGTGCACGAGGCACAACAGACCCAAACGCCAAATTTCTTGCACACAAGGGCTTAACCAAAGAAGAAATGTCAGCCATGCAGGGTGAGTATGCAAAGCACTTGGTCAAAGGTGTGATTGGTATGATGGGTATGACTACCGCTTTAAACTACATGGCCACCGGGACAGAAGGATTTACAAAGGAGTTTGACGAAACTAAGGCAAAGTGGGCACATGAGAACCCCGAGGGTCACAGGCTTGATATGAATTTAGGGCTAAAAGATAAGAGGGGTCGGCAGATTTACGTGGTTCCACCCATGTTCAGGTACATCCGTGACTATTTTAGCTGGTATGGCGAGCCGGTTAAGACGTTCTTCAATAAGTTAGAGCCAGTGACTAAGAATGTGCTAGAGCAAACAATGAATTATTCCCAATGGTCAAGACAGCCCATTACCAAGGAAGAGGGATTCGCTGGTCTAAAACAAAGATTTAAATATTCCTTTGAGGGTCTTACACCGTTTGGACAGTATGCTCCCGGTGCTAGGGAAGCTGGCTATACACTAACAGGAGAAGAGCATTTACAATCTAAAACCTTTGCCCAGCTTATTACACCATGGTTTGGAACATGGGTCAGGCACGGAGCCGCTGGTGGTAGAGAGGGAGAGCTGATCAATGAGTATCTACGTGAGATTGGGATCAAGCGTGATGAGGTTGACATTTATATTGACGAAATGATTATGTCCGGTGACATTGCTGGAGCCATCCAAGAGATGATCGGAAAGAAAAGATATAGAACCCTTGAAGGTATGCGTGACAGGGTTCGCAAGTTCCAAAACCCCTTCCACTATAAGTATACTACCCTGCTTAACCGGAAGCGTGGAGAGCGTTCACCTTCACACTTCAGGAACTGGATACGAACCTATCACCCAGAAGACTGGTCGGCATATAACACAAGACTCGGTAGAGGTATCTCTGCCTAATCATGCCAGAGAAGACAGTTAAAGACATAGAGCAACAAGCCGCAGATAAAGCACTTGTTACTATGATGGGTGGCAGTTTCCCTGAAACATATGGTACAGTAGCAGAGTCTACAGGTCAGAAACCACATGACCAGATAGATAGTCTAATACAACAATCAAGCATATTCAACTTATTAAGTTTCCTAATGGAACCTGCACCGGGAATCAACCCCTTAGAGAGAATGCAAGAAGAAGAAACAATAATGCGTAAGATCGGGCACATACCCGAACTCTTAATGGGCTTTGGTCTTGCTATGGGTGGTGGAGGAAAGAAGAAGGCTAAGTCTCTACTTGATGACGCACTTGGAATGGCCAAAAAAGCCAAGCCAGCCCAAAAACTAAAACCTAAAAAGGTGGGAAATGTAGCCATTCCTAAAGATGAAAAGGTTCCTAATGTTGGCAAGACCATTGCAGAAAAAGACATACAAAAAGTAGCCGACTGTCCAGCCGGTGAATGTTATAGTAACGCACTTAAGGCGGCGCTAGCAAATGATAAATCGGGTGCTAAGGTCGTTCAAGGCAAGGTTTTTATGGCTCGGTATGGAGATAAAAGAGATCACTCTTGGGTGGAAATTGGTGACAAAGTATATGATCCAACCATAGACCTGATTTCGAGTAAAAAAGAATTTTATAATTCAATAGCAGGCCCAGAGGTGGTTAATGTTCTTGCCCCCCAAGAGGCGGCTGTATTAATGTTACATCGTGGTTACAAGGTTTATACCCCTGAAGATATATTAAGTGTATCGGGAGCCGAAGCCCTTCAGTCTCTTCAATCTAAGATGTTGGGTAAATGACCACCTATATGTGGAAAGAACTTGGTAGATGATATTTTGAGTCCAGTAAAATGAACGGCTATTTTCCTCAGACATACTCAGCAGAGCCAGAAGGGACAGCTACTCCTCACGATACTCTAGACGAGCTAATTATGATGTCTGAATTAGAGAATCTAATCAGATATCCAAATCTGTCTGAGATGGCATCCAAACCAGTAAGGCGTGCTTATGGGCAGGAAATAGAAAATTTTCTTTTACCGATACTAAGAAGAGATTATGAAGACGAGATGGAGTCATTGAACGAAGTGTGGGAGCAGGCTTTAATAACACGCCCCGAATATATTACCAAAGGAAGTAAGGGATTCACTTATGTCGATGGTAAAAAGGAAGAAGTTCAGATGCCATCACTAACCGAAATTAAACAACAAATTGAGGCAGAGTATACAGAGGAGAGAAATCAAGCAAAGATCAGTTCAATGATAGAATTACTGAAACAGGGTGGTGCTCCATCGGTGAGATGGTCAAGCGAAACCTATCCAATGCAAGGAACTGCAAGAGCACAGTATCTTGAGGAACCAAATATTGCATTGATAAAAAGTAGAGAAGGTGTGAGAGGGTCACAATATGGTGATGTGTCTAAAGATGTGATAGCGGAGTTGGCACACGCCGTACAAGCCAAAGCTGAAGGGGAAGGGGCATTTAAGGTTGGGCCTTTAGAAACGGTTATGATAAGTCTTGGTCAGCTATTAACGCAACCCAGTAGACGACATCAATGGCAAAAGAGAATAGACCCACGGCAGAAGTCATCACCTCTTGAACAATTAGTTATCGGCCCACTGCGTGAAAAAATGAGTGAAGCGGGAAGCTATTTGGCAGGTTATACAAGGCCGGGTGCTTACGAATACGAAGCTCATAAAGTTCATCAGCCACGTCTAGGAAAAGAGTACCTTGAAATATTAGCTAGAATATTGAGCAAACCAAAAGCAGAACCACCACTACCACAATGACAACCTACATGTGGAAAGAACTTGAAGGCTACCCAGACTGGAGGATACAGACAGAAGACCCAGCCATGGCCAGAAAGCTCCGGCGCCACTCAAAATGGAAGATTTGTGGCTTCGCAATGAACGCCCCTTTATGGGTATATAGAAGACCTTTTAATACGTCTCAGGAAGCGAGGAGAAGTCTTAGGCGACTAGCTGGTCGTATCTTTCAAAAGAACGCCTCTACGGGCGAATTAAGCGTCCAAACCCAGACCAATACGACCCCTAATTAGAGACCTGAACCCTAAGCTTCGGCTATTGTCTCTATCGCCTTGGGTGTAGCCTTTTTTACAGGCTTTTTCTTTGGTTCTGGCTTAGATAGTTTTTTTAACAGGGCTTCAAGTTCCCTGACACGATAGTTCAAATCGTCCATCCTTTTCTCTAGTTCTATTTTCCATCCCATCTTCTTAGTACTCCTTTGTATCCTGTCAACACATTGACAGGGGTTCTTGTTACAGAGTTCACACTTCACAAAAATAATGCAGGGGTAAAACCCGCAACACCTGCTTGGCAAGCAGATGAACCCCGGCCAAAATCTAAACCGGGGTGAAGGAGCGGGGGAAACCCCTGCGAATCAGTCACAATCATTACCTCTACATCCCGCCCGACCGATACGGGCACTGGTTTCTCTGTTAATAGCTTCTTGCATATCCTTACTCCTTTGCTCACGTGTTTCCCCGTCCAGTACATTGGACAGTGCGTTCACTGGGGGGTAACACATAACACAAGAGGTGTCTTTGCAGTTTTCTGGATGGTCTTCCAGCGTGCCCTCTTGCATAGCGGCCTCATTATATCTGTCTCTCAACTCTCTTATCTGGTCAGCCAGCTTCTCATCGTGAAGTTTGTTCTCAGCATATTGTATAGCCAGTTGATATATCTTGCTTAACAGTGCAACATCTTGTTCTGATAGTTTCATTTGATAGTTGTCCTTGGCTCTTGTTTTGAGTTGATGATATCTTTCTATAGGTCTTCTTGCATCTCCACCCTTTGACTTAATAGACTTGATAGCGGCCTTGTAAGACCTATATACTATTGCTCTTTCATCCAGTTGTATCATGTAAACCTCCTAGGGAATAATTTCTTTTCCATGGCTTTCATCTTTTTTGAGTGAGCTGTCTTCTGCGTTTGTGTCATATTTAATGGACACTGTGGCAGGCTCCCCACCGTCACATCAAAGGAAGGCGGTGC